>Ga0154610_1012_pt2 | contig 18137 bp, 16 predicted proteins | sample Rifle2008BG13ft_FD_116039 | JGI IMG/M metagenome (GOLD analysis project Ga0154610, IMG submission 116039) | Deltaproteobacteria bacterium RBG_13_61_14 | reverse complement strand
AGGAAGGCGCTTCTTCCCCGGCCACCCCCGTTTCGCCGCCGGCAGCCGCCGGAGCCGTGGGCACGGGCGGGATGGCTTCTCCGAAAGCTCCGGGCACCTCGGCAGAAGGAGCCGCGGACACGTCCACGACCGAACTGAAGGCAACAATTAATCTCTCCTGCGCGCGCTGGAAAGAATAAGAAGGCAACGTCGCCCCGCTGGCGTCAAAGACCAGCCGGACCTTGTTCGGGTGTTGGCCGAGGCGGATGCCCTTGATCCCCTGGGAGTTGACCTGGAGGCGACTGCTGGGATACAGGTTGCCTAATTTCCATAAGTCCACGACGATGCGGGCGGGCTTCTCCAGAGTGAAAGCATTGTAGTCGCCCACCTCGCCGTCGGTGACAATCGTCACCACCGTGCGGTCCGAGCGGGGGTCCACCGCGATATCCAGGAGCTTTTTCGCCGGACCGGTGGGCACCGGCAGAGCCGGAGTAGAAGGCACGGTCGCCGAGGGAGGGGCAGCCTCTCCGGCCGGCTCTGCTTCCTGGATAGTTTCCGCTTCCCATTCGAGCGGGCTCTCGCCAGCGGCCCCGGCACCCTCCACGTAAACCGTGCCGCCCCCTTCAGACTTGGCTTCCGAGGGAGGAGCCTCTTCGGTGGACGGCGCCGCGGCCTTAAAGACCCGGAGGGTCAAGAGGTTTTGCTGCTTGTCCACCTCATATTCCACCTTGCGGTCCAGTCCGATCTCGATCCGGGCGATGGTCCCGTCAGCCGCGGTGATCAGGGAAGTCTGGATGGAATTGATGACCCCGTTCTGCACCGGGAGGGTGGCCGGCACCCCGCTGGCCAGCCCCGCGTCCACGATATCCACCATCAAGCGGAACGGATCCAGCAGGAGATAAACACTATAAGTGGCGGGGGTGCTGGTCGTGATCTGGATATCGGTGAAGGCGTTCTCTTCCTGGACGGCCACGGCCTGTACCGAATTGGCCAGCGACTTCTCGGCTGCTTTCTTCTTCCACGCGGCTTGGGCGCTGGAAATGCTGACCATAGCCAGCACGGCCCCGACGATCATCACCCGCATCCTGCCCCGCGCTTTCCCGCGTCCTCTTTTCCACTGTCCCATTGCCCTTCTCCTCCTTAAGCTTTCCCGTCCCGCACCGCCTGGTCCCAAGGTTGGCCGCCCCGAGCAACCGGGACGCCGGCCCCAGGCTGCACGCTCTTACTTCATTCTCATGGTCTTTTCAATGATGTGAATGTCCCGGGTCGCCGGATCCACGTATATTTCCTCAATCACAATCTCTTTCTCCCGGATCTGCTTGACCCGTCCGTGATTCAATCCCACTTCATCGCCCACGCGGAGCATGGCGTCCTTGCCGTTGGGCATGATGACATGGGCGACGTCCATCCCCGAGCCGAAAAGGATGGCATCCACCCAGAGCTGGCGCAGGTCATAGCAGGTCAGCGGATTTTTCTGGCATTCATCCTCCCGGGGTTTAGGGATCTCGAAGATATCCCGCTTGCCCGTCGGATTATAGCTCCAGACCGTCGCTTTGCTGGGTTCGAGCACGGCGCCCTCCGCCGCCTCGCCTTTGCCGGCTGGCTCGTCCGCTTTGGTTTTCGCCTTCGCCTGGGCCGGGGCGGCAGGAGCCGGTTGCGGAGTTTCCTTGGAACAGGAACTCGCCAGCCCAAAGCTCAGGGCCGCGGCTAGAAGCCACACGCTTAACCTGTCCACCTGCATCGGCTCACCTCCTCCTGCCCTTGGGCGCCTCCGCGGTCGCCGATTCTTCCCGGAACATATAAGTGGTGGCAACGCAACTTACATCCAGGATACTGGTCTTTCCACTACGGACCTGGGACATGGTCAAGTCCGAGATGGTGATGATGCGGGGAAGTTTCGTGACCTCGTCGAAAAACCGGAGCACATGATAAAAGTTCCCCTGGAATTTCAAGGAGATAGGAACTTCGGTATAGAGCTGCTTGTTCGCCTCCTTGCCGGGCTTAAACACCGAGAAGGTCAGGCCGTTTTCCCGGCCGAGTTCGTCAATGGTGATGAGCAGCTTTTCGACCTCCGCCTCATTCGGCAGCTTGGTCAACGCCTCGGAAAGTTTCTTTTCGAGCAGAGCCAGTTCCCGCTCCACCTTGGTAATATCTTCCCTAATCGCCTGGATTTTCGAGATCTCCGTCTTGAGGTCCGAAAGCTGGCTGTGCAACCGGTTGATCTGGCTCTGGTAATCCTTATCCCACACAATATAATAGAGGAACACGATCAGGACCACCAAGGCGGCCAAGGCCAACAGCTTTTGCGACGCCGGCAACTTGGCTATCTTTTCCACATTTAAAGCCATCCCTGTCCTCCTCGCCTACTCGCTTCCACCCCTCGATTGGATTCGGCTCATCTCTTCTTTTTCCCTTTTTTCTCGGGCTCGGGAGCCGCCTTCTCCTCCACCTTGGGGACGATCACGATGTCATAATTGTATAAATCTGCGGCCATGCCCTCTCGGGCTCGGGATGAGGTCAGGGAAAGCAGTCGCGCCTCTTTGATAAAATCCTTGTTGGCGTTTAAGTTGGCGATGAAAATTCCCACATCATCTTTTTCGTAGGCCGCGCCCTTGACGGAGATGGTACTGCTTAGCTTCGATGCTCCTTTCGCCCCCTTAAAACTCAAACCGGTCACCCAGAGCCCGCCCGGGATGACCTGGCTGATCTGATCAATGATCTGGATAAAGCGGTCCCGGCCTTTCTCCAGATCATCGATCAAGGCGATCTTCTGCTCCAGCACCTGCTTTTTCGCCGTGAACTCATCCACCTTCTTCACAATTTCTTTCAGGCCGTCGAGTTCCTTTTTGCGGTCCACGATCTCTTTGTCCAGCCGGGAGATTTCCGCCTTGCGCGAGTAGGCCCGCCAGCCCACGCCGGCAAAGACCAACACCAGAACCAAGATCCCCACGTAGATCTGGTTCATGAAGGTTTCTTTTTTCTTTGCCGCGCGAACCGGAAGCAGGTTGATCTTGATCATTTGTCACCCACCCTTCTCGTGGCCAGGCCCACCACCACCGCCGCCTGGGGCCCCACCTCCTGTTCCAGGTAGCCGGGATCAAACTGCTTGGGGTTGCGGTCCACGTTGCGGAACGGATCCAGAATCTCCACCGGGATGTTCTGCTTCTCCTGGACCACCTCCGCCAGCCCCGGAATCCGGCAACTGCCCCCGCTCAGCCAAATCTTGTTGATGTGCTCCTCCGCCGCCGCCGCCTGGTAAAAGTCCAGGCTGCGCGCGATCTCGCTGGCCAACTGGTCGGAGACGCTCCGGATCACCGTGCTCACCTCCCGGCGCATCACCTCCTCGGTGTCGCCCTTGGCCGCACCTCCCAGCTTCAACATCTCCGCTTCCTCGTAACTCACGCTCAACTGCTTCTGGATCTCTTCCGAATAGAGCTTGCCCCCGCTGGACACGTCCCGGCTGAACATATACTGGCCGTTCTTGGTCACCGCGATGTTGATCACGCTCGCCCCGATGTTGACCAGCGCCAGCACCTCGTTCTCCATGATCTGGTAGTTGATCTCGTACATGTTCTCCAGGGCGAACGCGTCCACGTCCACCACCACCGGGGTCAGCCCCGACTCGGTGATCACGGCCACGTAGTCGTTGATCATGTCCTTCTTCGCCGCCACCAGCAGCACTTCCATGTTGCCTTCGTCGTCTCCCGGCTTGAGAATCTGGAAGTCCAGGTTCACGTCGTTGATGTCAAAGGGAATGTACTGCTCCGCCTCCCATTGAATCTGGTCCTCCAGCTCCTCCTCGGTCATCGCCGGCAACGGAATCTTCTTGATCATCACCGACTGGCCCGAAACCGAGGTCACCACCTCCCGGGTCTTGATCTTGCGCTCGTTGATCAGGGTCTGGATCGCCTCCACGATGGCCGCGGAATTCATCAAGGCCCCGTCCACGATCGCCTCCGGCGGCAGCGTTGCCATCCCGAAATTCTGGAGCGCATATCCCTTCTTCGTCTCCCGGAGCTCTGCAACCTTGATCGAGCTCGAGCCAATATCCAGCCCGATCACTCCTTTTTTTCCTCCAAATAATGCCATGACTCGCCTCCCGGCGCTTAACCTCCCGAACTAACCCGTTGCTTATGATCCATAACCCTCTTCATGGGGTTCAACCTTTTTTCCTGCCTCCCCGACCCCCGGGATCCTCGTCCTCCGAAAAAACCTTATCTTTTTCCGACAGTTTCAAGCCCAGTGCTAAAATGATCTTGCGCTTGGTGTCCATCCGGCAGCTCTTGCCGGATTCCACCCGATCCACGGTCAACGCTGAAACCCCGGCTTTCCGCGCCAACTCCGCCTTGCTCATCAACTGGGCTTCCCGCAACGCTTTCACATGATTTCGACCCATCGCTCCACCCTGATCTAATTTTGACATCACTTCTTTAGCCTACTTACCATTATATCATCTCCACCTGCATAAATTTGTCAAGAATTTTCTTCCAATAACCTAAAGTTTCCATAAATTATGCTAAACTTAGCATATATATAGTAGATTAAAAACCAGCTTATACCAAATATTGGGGAAAGACCAGGGGGGCCTGGCAAGTCAAAAAAGTTGCGAAAATAACAAAAAAGAGCGAGGAAGGACAGTCCTCACTGCCGGGTCTTGGTCTTCTGGAACTCCAGACTGACCTCTCCGATTTGGCTATGCTTGCCGCCGGCGCCGTCACTCACGCTCACCTGCACCTCGTAAGTTCCCGCCTGCCCTTGGTTGGGGGTCCAGCTCACCAGCCCGGTTTTGGGATCCACGGTCATCCCGGCCGGCCCTTTGTCCAAAGCATAGGTGAGCGGGTCATCATCCGGGTCCTCCGCTTCGATCTGATAGAGGAAGCGGATGCCGTCCCTTTCAAAGCTCATCGAGCTTTTGATCTCGGGCATCTGATCCAGAATCTGCACGCTTCCCGAACCCTTGGTCTGCCGCAAACCGAATTCACTGTCCGTGGAAACCTCTACTGCCACCAGATCCCCGTGATGAAAGTAGTCCCCCTCCAAATACGCTTCCGAAACATCTGCAACCGCTTTCCCGTTCACCCACCATCGGTAATACAGGTCCAGCGAGCTCACGTCCTCATCCCCCGCGTCCACCTTCGCTTCCAGCGTCGAGCTCTTGGTCGGCTCGGTCGGCTCAATCCATGCTTTCAGGATCTTTACTTCCGGCGCCTCCACCTTGACCGGCTTGGCCGGCACCCAATCCCCGATATGCTCCGCGTCCCGCGCCCGCACCATCAGCCCGATCTCCGAACCCGCCGCCACCTCCGAACCCAGCAAGCTTTCCTTCCCCCCTTCCTGCACCACCTTCCCGTCCACCAACCACCGGTATTCCAACATCACCTGGTCCTGGTCCGGGTCGCTATACCGGACCAAGGCCCGCACATCGCTGCCAGCCTCCGGGTTCGCAGGCCGAATCTCCAATTGCCGGATGACGGGCGGACGGTTCTGGCGCGGGGTGAAACCCGGCGTCCCTCCTTTGCACCCCACGACCACCAGGGACCCGAGCAGGACCAGCAGCCACAAACCCCTTCCCTGAAAACCCGTCCTCTTCATCTTTCGCTCCTTTGCTCCTGCTTCCAACTCGCCTCCGTCCTCCTCGTTACCCCCGTAAATGGCCCTTCCATCCTGCCTTCTCCATTTAGTATCACCGCCCATCCCCTTTTTGTCAAGATTTTAGTTAACATGGGGTCAGGCCCCAAAACTTAACAAGTTTGCTTGACAGAAATAATAATCAAGATAGTATGGAGCCATCCAAGGCCACCCGCCATGACCGCACCGGCTGAAATCTCCTCCCTAATCGCCCGCTTCCAACACAACCGCGAAGCCTACCTCTCCCCCGGCTACCACGAGACCCAGCTCCGCGTCGAATTCCTCGACCCCTTCTTCATCGCCCTGGGCTGGGACGTGCACAACGCCTCCGGCTTTGCCGAACCCTACAAAGACGTGGTCCACGAGGCCGCTCTCAAGGTCGGCGGCGTCACCAAAGCGCCCGACTATTGCTTCCGCATCGGCGGCGCCCGCAAATTTTTCCTCGAAGCCAAGAAGCCCGGGGTGGACCTCAAGCACAACCCCGAACCCGCCTTCCAACTCCGCCGCTACGCCTGGTCGGCCAAGCTCCCCCTCTCCGTCCTCTCCGACTTCGAGGAATTCGCGGTCTATGACTGCCGGATCAAGCCCGCGGCCAACGACAAGGCCAGCGCCGGCCGCATCCTCTATTTGGCCTATACCGAATACCTCGAGCGCTGGTCCGAGATCGCCGACATTTTTGCCAAGGACGCCGTGCTCAAAGGCTCCTTTGACCAGTTCGCCGAGACCACCCGCAAAAAGAAAGGCACCGCGGAGGTGGATTCCGCTTTCCTCCAGGAGATCGAGGCCTGGCGGGACCAGCTGGCCAAAAATATCGCGCTCCGCAATCCCCGCCTCAACACCCGCCAGCTCAACTTCGCGGTCCAGGCCACGCTCGACCGCATCATCTTTCTGCGCATCTGCGAAGACCGCGGCATCGAGCAATACGGCCGGCTCCAGGCCTTGCACAACGGCGAGCGCGTTTACCAACGCCTCTTTCACCTCTTGGCCAACGCCGACGACCGCTACAACTCCGGGCTCTTCCACTTCAAAAAAGAAAAGGACCGGCCCGAGCCGGACACCCTCACGCCCGGCCTGGTCCTGGACGACAAGGTGCTCAAGGAAATCCTCAAGAGCCTCTATTACCCGGAAAGCCCGTATGAGTTCTCGGTGCTGCCCGCGGATATCCTGGGCCAGGTCTATGAGCAATTCCTGGGCAAGGTCATCCGCCTCACCGCCGGCCACCAGGCCAAGGTGGAGGAAAAGCCGGAGGTCAAAAAAGCCGGCGGGGTTTACTACACGCCGACTTATATCGTGGACTACATCGTCAAAAATACCGTTGGCAAATTGCTCGAGGGCAAAACCCCCGAGCAGGTGTCAGGCAACCCCACCCTTCGCCAGGCCGCGAAGGGTGGGCTACAAAAAGGTAGGGGCGCGATTCATCGCGCCCAAGACGCGCAACCATTAAGAATCTTGGATCCGGCCTGCGGCTCCGGCTCCTTCCTCCTCGGCGCTTATCAATATCTCCTCGACTGGCACCGCGATCAGTATATCCACGAAGCACACGAAAAGAGCACGAAAGAAGAAAAATCAAATGGTCAAGACTTTCGGGGCGCGGCTGACCTCAGCCGCGCAACGGACTTTAGGGGCGCGGGTGCCCACACCCGCGCACCATTGTATCAGGCCGCCGGCGGCGCCTGGCGCTTAACCACCGCCGAACGCAAACGCATCCTGCTCGATCACATCTTCGGCGTTGACATAGACCCCCAGGCCGTGGAAGTCACCAAGCTCTCGCTCCTCTTGAAATGCCTGGAAGGCGAGACCGAAGAATCCCTCAACCAGTTGAAACTCTTCTACAAACAACGCGCCCTCCCCGACCTCTCCGCCAACATCAAATGCGGCAATTCCCTGATCGGCTCCGACTTCTATCAGGGCCAGCAAATTGCCATGTTCGATCAGGAAGAAATTCTCCGCATCAATGCCTTTGATTGGGACAAAGAATTTCCGGAAATTTTTCACCACCGAGACACAAAGAGCACAGAGGGCAGAGGTGTTAAGGGAAACCGCGAACCGGGAACCGCGAACCATAAGACCGGCTTCGATGTCGTCATCGGGAATCCGCCGTATATCCGAATTCAGACCATGAGCGAGTCAACGCCATTAGATGCGAAATACTTCAAAAGGCATTATGCCGCCGCGAGCAAGGGCAATTACGATATATATGCCGTCTTCGTGGAGAAGAGCCTGAAACTTTTAACCAGCAAAGGATGCTTCGGCTTTATTCTCCCGCACAAGTTCTTTAATGCAAAATATGGCCAGCCTTTGCGTGACTACCTGGCCAGGGGGAAGAACCTGGCAGAGGTGGTCCATTTCGGGGACCAACAAGTGTTTGAAGGCGCCAGCAATTATACCTGTTTGCTTTTCCTGGAAAAATCCGGCCGGGACCAGTGCCATGTATTGAAAGTTGACGATCTACCCGAGTGGCGCAGAAGCGGCAAAGCCATAGAAGGAATTGTCTCTTCGTCAACTCTGACGTCAGATGAGTGGAACTTTGCCATCGGTCCGGGCGCGTCTTTACTGGAACGCTTACAGAAGATGCCGACTAGGCTTGAGCATGTCACCAGTCGCATCTTTCAGGGCCTCAAGACCAGCGCCGATGCAATCTTTATCGTGGAAGAAATCAAACGGGAGAAGAAAAAGGTTAAAGTCCACTCCAAAGAAAAAGAGGCCGACTATTGGCTGGAGCCGGACCTGCTTCATCCTTTGATCAAAGGGGGAGACAGCAAATCCTATTATTTGTCCCATACCAACCGCTTGATCCTTTTTCCATACGAGCGCCAACCGGAAGGTTCCATGGGATTGATTCCGGAAACAATCATGAAATCGCGTTATCCCTTGACATGGGAGTATTTTCTTGATAATAAACTCTACTTGGAGAACCGTGAAAGAGGCAAGATGCGTGGTAAAAGTTGGTATGCCTATGGAAGAAATCAGGCTCTTGATGTGATGCACTTGCCTAAGATTTTTACGCCCGATCTTGCCGCCCGTTCTTCCTTTTCTTTAGATGAAACTGGTGAGACCTTTTTTACAGGAGGGGTTGCAGGCGGCTATGGAATCCTGGTATTGCCCGAGTATTCGCGGCAGTATGTCTTGGGGTTTCTGAACAGCAAACTCTTGGAGTGGTTTATCCGCCAGACGGCGACAACCATGAGGGGCGGCTATTTCAGCTACGAGTCTCGGTTTATAAAGAATCTTCCGATTCAGGAGATTAAAAACTCTAAGGATCATACTCTTTACAAACAGTTTGATGATTTGGTTGAAGCGATGTTGAAATTGAACAAGCAGAAGCCAGAGGTAAAAACAGCGCATGAGAAGGAAAGCCTGGATCGGCAGATTTCTACCACGGCCGCCCAGATTGATCGGCTTGTGTATGAATTGTATTGTCTGAATGAGGAAGAAATCAATATAATTGAAAATAGCCCATTAAAAGTGGAGCCGAAATGATAAACATTAATATAAAGATTGATTACTATAATCGCCCCAATTATGATATTCGCGGCAATCACGATTCGCCTTCAGAGGCAATCAATATTGTTTTTTTTAAATCTGATATAACGAATAAAAGAGAAATGTTATCAATAATTTTAGATGTAGTAAAACAAGAGGGAATTGAATGGCTAACCGCTATAAATTATCAGCAGTGGCTTATCGACCTGGATAAGCTTAGAACCTCATTCAATATATTAGGAAATATTAACTGGTTGCAAGGTATAGCGAGAGTTTCTCCAGAGTTTCCTACAGGTCATACGTGTCGTTTTGTAAGTTTTACTATTTCTTCTTTGGATTCCAATAAAAATGTATTTATTGATGTTCCGGCGGAAATATCTTCATTTCTACAGCTATTTCATAAAGATCACAGAGAAAGCGACAATTGTGCATTCTTAATGATGAAGTATCAAAATACACCAATACATAAAAAGGTTATACAAGCTGTGAAGGATACTTGCAAATTATTTAATATAAAAGTATTGAGAGCGGACGATAAAGAATATGCCAGCGAACTTTTTAACAACATTCGAACCTATATGCATGGATGCAGATTTGGTATTGCAATATTTGAAAGAATTAATGAAGATGATATTAATCCCAATGTATCTCTTGAGGTTGGCTACATGCTGGCGCTTAATAAACCGGTATGCCTTCTAAAGGATAAAACACTTAAATATTTAACAACTGATTTAATAGGAAGAATATATAGAGAATTTAATCCACAAAATGCCGAAAATGAAATTCCAAAAGTCCTGAAAAAATGGATGTTCGAACAGAAACTAATTAACATAAAGAGATCGGTGACAACACCTAACATAATTCATAAGGCTTGACGGGATGTTAGGAAAATCTAAGTTTTCGGATTCTAGGACCATCATGGCCTCTGGTATTCCGCTTGAAATGACTGTTTATGATTTTTTAATATCAGAACTCAAAGCCGATTGGATCGAGCCAGAGTATGGGTTTAGCTCTTTAGATGAGAACTTGATACCCATTCAACGTTCCATTGATTTTGCTGCCAGTGTGCCTTCTGAACATGATCCCGTTGATCCAGGTCATATTCAAATATATTTTTTAATAGAATTTAAATATTGCGATCCTCAAAAACTGATCTGGCTTTTTATGCCGGATTCCACTTCCTTATCTCAAATTGTTTTTGACGAATGGCGCCCATTTCTTTGGCAAGACAGAAAACCCCATTTACCTTTTTCAGAAGAAAATAAGCTTATAAAGTTTCCTAAAAAAATTAAATTAGCCAAGCTTTCGCATGGTCAAATACCTAAGTGTGTTCGTGGAACAACATTAGGATTTCAAGAAGAGTCTGATACAATAAATAAAACTATGAAGAATAATCCCAAGATACCGACTATTAGCACAGGTCTCCATCAGCTACGAGACTGTTTGCATTACGTTGCAATTGAAAGATTTAGAATGTTCACAAAAGAATGTGATCCAGCAGCGGCGATCATTCTAGTTCCTTTGCTGGTAACTAATGCAGAGCTAAGAATTCTCAAACCTGGTATTTACTCAAGGCTAATTAAATCTCAGTCCGAAGAAAGATTACCACTGATTAAGATTTCTACCGTTAGTAAAAGGCTGCTTTTGCGGTGCCCGAGCAGTATTGCGCAGGTAGATTGGAAATGGCAGAAATTTCATTCGTCTCATGGGAATTACGACCTAAGCCGTATTGAAACAGGGCTTCCAATGTACAAGCGAGAAAGAACTATCGAGTTTCATTTTAGAACATTTTTTTCAATAACGCCATCTTTCGTTACGGTTATTAATCTTACTGAAGTCAAGAAGGTAATAGCCGAGGTGATAGATTGGGCTAATAGGCTGCAATTTGAATAAGAATAAGAATGTTTTGGGGTCCGATCGTTCCATTAAACATAGGAAGATCGGGGTCAGAACTTTACTTTAAACTTTAGCTAATGGAACGGGTAAGTTCAGGGATTAGTCCCTTACGGCTGAAATTGTAGCCAAAGTGGGCACAATTTAATACAGGAATGAAACACAGAGACCACAGAGAGCACAAAGTTTAAACACCAGTTAGAATTTTTTAGCTCCGTGCCCTCTGTGCGCTCTGTGTTTAAATCTTCTCTTTGGTTCCGGCTCGGCCGGGTTAGGGTTTCGCGGGAAGAGCCCGGCCTTGGGCCGAAAGCGAAGGGCGGACTGCCGGCTGCCGGCGCCGCCATTATCCGTGCACTGAGCGGGGTTGTTTGGGATGGGAGTTAGGCGGAGACAAGTGAAGAACAAAGGCCGGCCCTGCTCGGCGCCGGGATGCGACCGGGAAGCGACGGCGAGGGGCCTTTGCAAGCGGCATTATCAGAAGTTGAGTCGGCGGCGCAGTTGGAGCGCCATGCCCAAGACCAAGCAGGGCCGGCCCCGGGTGAAGCCGCGGCGGTGCCGGGCCCGCTCCTGCGACAAATGGGTAGTGGCCAAGGGACTGTGCACCACCCACTATCAACGGCAGCGGAGGAAGAAGATGCCGCCTCGGCCTCGCCGGCCGGTGGGGTTCCGGCATCTGAACGAGGCGAGCCGCGGCCTTCCGGCCTGGCTGCTGGGAACCGCCACCAAGGCCAAGCGGAAGCGCGAGGCCTGGCGGCACAATTTGAAATTGTTTCCGGACCGGTTTCGCCGGCTCTGCGTGGAGAGCGGGCTGAATCAAAGGGGGCTCGTCTCCCGCCTGGGTCTCGGCAAGGAAACGATTTGCTGTTATTTGGCGGGAAGCGGGCCGAATCTCCCCCACGTGATCCTGATCGCCCGCGTCTTCGGGGTTTCCACCGACTGGCTGCTGGGATTGCAGGAGGACCTGGGATCTCGCGCTCCCGCGGCCCGGCGCAGACCGAAGCCCCGCCCGGCCAAGGGGTTTTGGCCCAGGTTCCGCCGGCTTTTCCGCCAGAGCCGGCTCAACCAGAGCCAATTCGCGGCGCGGGTGGGCTTAAGTCCGGCCCACGTCTGTTATTACTTGCAGGGCGCCGTGGGTCCGAAGCCGGAGACGGTGGTGAAGATCGCCCGGCGCTGTAAGGTCTCGGCCGACTGGCTCCTGGGCTTGTCGCGGTGAAAGGGGTCAGATCGTTACATTGAACATTACCTGATTGAATGGTGCAGTTCCGGCACATTTCTTGTCCCGACATAGGACATACGATATACTTTTCATTCGTCCAGGTCCCCGATCACGACCAGGTTCCCGTTTCAAATAGGACTTGAAAAATCTTCGAAATTCGAGTAAGCTGTGGATGATCGGAAAGAAGGAGGAGGCGATGGCGAAGGGAAGCGTTCTCAGCGGTCTGGAGGGGTTACTCCGAGGGATGCTCGGGGATCTCCGGGAGATCAGGCAAGGGGTGAGTAAACTGGGGCGGACCGGCCGGCCGGCGGCCGCTCGGGTCAGGAAGCGGCGGAGGCAAGCCGGAATCAAAGCCGGGGGCCGGGCCGTGACCAAGGTATCCGCGCCCAAGCCGGAACGAATTATTAACAAGGGTAAGCGCTGCGCGACCCCCGGATGCGGGAAGTGGGCGTCGGCCAAGGGGCTTTGTCATTACCATTATCAGCGGATGCGGTTTCGGCTCAAGCACGGGGTGAAGGCGCTGAAGCGGGGCCGGCCGCGGGTGGAACCCAAGGCTTGCTCGGCGAAAAAGTGCGGCAAGGTGGTGGTGGCGAGGGGATTATGCGCCACCCATTATCAAGCGCAGCGGAGAAAACGGCAAAGGAGAAAATCGGCTGCCCTTTGATCTCGCCGGTCCTGATTCGGAGGGGGTGTGCGACATAAAAAGATAATTTTAACCGCGGATCAACGCGGATGAACGCGGATAGAAAAACAAAAAAGATATCTATCCACCAAGGAACACGAAGGGACACGAAGAAATGAAGCCGTATTCAATTCCCTTGCCTTCGCGCTCATTCGTGTCTTTTCGTGGATAAATCCTTTCTTCCTCTTCATTTGCGTTTATCCGCGTCCATCTGCGGTTCCCAATTCTTCTTTGGTTGCGGCTCGCCGCGCCGGGGAATCGGCGGATAATTCTTCTTTTCTTGAAGATTAATCTTTTTGCTGCAATTGCTCCCGGAACTTGGGGTGAGCGATCCGGATCAGAGCCTTTGCCCGCTCCTTCAAGGTCTTGCCCCACAGGTCCGCCACTCCATACTCGGTGACCACGCAGCGCGTGAAGTAACGGGGGGTGCTGACCGCGGCCCCGGGCTTGAGCGCTTTCACGATCCGCGAGAACTCGCCGTTCTTGCCCGAGGAGGACGGGAAGGCAAAGATGGAGAAGCCGCCCTCGGACCAGTAGCTCGCCTCCACAAAATCAAACTGGCCGCCCAGGCCGGAGATCTGCTCGCCGGCCAGGCTCTCCGCGTTCACCTGGCCGGAGAGGTCCACCTCCAGCGCGGAGTTCACCGAAACAAACTTCGGGATCTTGCCCAGCCAGAGCGGGTTGTGGCCGGTCAAGGAATCCTGCATCTCGATCCTCGGGTTCTCATGGGCAAAGTCAAAGAGCCGGCGCGAGCCCATCAGCTCGATCGCCCGCCAGGGACCGGTGACCACGCCCCGCTCCACCAGGTCAACCATGGTGTCCACCGCCATGCCGGCCAGGGACAAGTCCAGGCCCGGCGCCAGGCCCTGGAGCATGGCCTCGGGCACGTTGCCGATCCCGATCTGGAGCGTGGCCCCTTGGGGGATCAGCGGCACGATCTGCTCCGCGATCTGGCGCTCCACCTCCCCCACCCGGGGCGCCCGGTATTCCACCAGCTCTTCCTCGTGCTCCACCAGGCAGTCAATCTCCGCCAGCGAGAGCGTGGAGTTGCCAAAAGTCCGCGGGCAGCGGGGATTCACCTGGGCGATGACCAGGTCGGCCTGCTTGGCCAGGGGCAAGGGGTTGGAGGTGCTCGGGCCCAGGCTGACGCGGCCTTCCTTATCCGGCGGGCTGACTTGCAGGAGCACCGCGTCCACCCGGAGCGGCCCGCCCCGGCCGAAAACGCGCGGCGCGTCGAACAAGCGAACGGGCACATATTCGGCGCGGCCCTGGGCAATCGCCTTGCGCGAGCCGGGCATGACGTGGGTGGTGAGGTAGCGGAAGTGGTCGGCGCATTTGGGTTCGAGGAAGGGATAGTCGGTGAGGAGCAGCCCGGAGACCAGGGTGAGGCCGTGGAACCGGCTCGCCCGCTCGCAGAGCGCGCGCAAGAGCGCCTGCGGCTCGCCGCACCCGGGCGGGATCAGCACCCGCATCTTGGAGTCGAGATTGCCGATCGCGCCGTCAAAGTCGGTGCGCTTGCTGGCGTAGCTCATGCCGCGTCTCCGGCTGAATTCTTAAACTCCGGCTTCAGGGCCTGGTAGAGCGAGCGGAACCGGGGATAGAGCTCCTGGTAGCTTGCCGCGGCTTCGCGCCGGGGCTCCACCTCATCCTTCAATTGCAAGGTCTGTTCGGCCGCCGCGGCGGTGTCGGGAAAGATCCCGGTGCCCACGGCCGCCAAGAGCGCCGCGCCAAAGCTCGGGCCTTCATCCACCTTGAGCCGCTTGATCGGGAGGTTGAGCACATCCGCCACCATCTGGGTCCACAGCTCCGAGCGCGCCCCGCCGCCCGAGAGATAAACCTCGCGGATCTCGCTCCCCACTTCCTTCATGATCTCCACCGAGTCTTTCAGCCCGAAGGTCACGCCCTCCATCAGCGCGCGGGTCAGGTGGCCCAGGCCGTGCTTGAGGCTGAGGCCGGAAAAGGCGCCGCGGGCGTCCGCGTCGAAATGGGGCGTGCGCTCGCCGGTCAGGTAAGGCAGGAAAAAAAGGCCTTCGGCGCCGACCGGCGTCCCGGCCGCGAGCGCGGTCAGCTGATCGTAACCGAGCTTAGAATCGAGCGCCCGCAGGGTGTTGCAGAGCCACTGCATCGAGCCGCCGGCCGCGAGCATCACGCCCATGGTGTGCCACCGACCGGGGCTGGCATGACAAAAGGAATGGAGCCGGGCTTGCGGGTCAATCAGCGGCCGGTCCGAGGCGGAAAAGACCACGCCCGAGGTGCCGATGGTGATCAGGATCGGGCCGGCTTTGACGATGCCGTTCCCGATCGCGCCCGCGGCCTGGTCGCCGCCGCCGCCGACCACCGGCGTGCCCGCCCGCAGCCCGGTTTCCTGGGCCGCGGCTTCGCTCACCCGGCCGGTGATCTCGGTGGATTCGTAACAGCGCGGCAGGATGCCCGGGTCGAGGTCCAGGAGTTTCAGCAGCTCCTCGGACCAGCGCCGCTTGACCACGTCGAACAGGAGCATGCCCGAGGCGTCCGAGACCTCGGTCGCGAATTCGCCGGTCAGCTGGAAGCGGAGGTAGTCCTTGCTCAGGAGCAGGTGTTTGAGCTTTCGGTAGTTTTCCGGCTCGTGGTTTCTGAGCCACAGGATTTTCGGCGCGGTGAAGCCGGTCAGCGCCCGGTTGGCGGTGAGCGCGACCAGGCGGTCGAAGCCCACGGTCTCGGTGATCTCGTCGCACTCGGCCTGGGTGCGCTGGTCGCACCACAAGAGCGCCGGCCGGATGACCCGAAGGGTTTTGTCGAGAAAGACCGAGGAGTGCATCTGGCCGGTGAGCCCGATGCCCTGGACCTCCCGGCCCCCGCCGCCGCCGCTCTGGAGCAGCTCGCGGATAGCCTGGACCGAGGCCTGCCACCAGCTCTCCGGGTGCTGCTCGGCCCAGCCCGGCCGGGGCGTGTTCAGGCCATACTCCACGAAGGCGCTGGCCTTGACCGCTCCGGCCGCGCTGACCAGGAGCGCCTTGACCCCGGAGGTGCCCACGTCTATTCCAACCAGGCAGCTCATCTTGGTATTCGATAGGCTCCTTTCTATGCCGGACATAGCAGAAAGTCACAGCTTGTCACAGCTTCGGTTCATAGTATTTGGTCGGATCGGTTCGACTGGTGCTGACCTCTCGGACAAACCCTTCTTTCACCAACAGACGGAGATCCCGTTGCAAAGTGCGGCGGTTTTGTTGGAGAGAGGTTTCCAGCTCGCTCACCGTGGCCCGACCCCGGTCCAGCACCAGAGCGAGGACGGCCACGGGCCGGTCCTTTAGCCCTGCTTTTCGGGCTCGGGAAAGGATCCGGTCGCGCTGGATGACCCCCTCTCCTCGTTTCTGGACTTCCCGCATCTGGAAAGCGAGTCCTGCAACGAAATATTCCAACCATCCGGTCAAATCCATCTCCTGGTCCCGGACCCGCGGCAACGCCTGATAATAAGCCGGACGATTGCGGTCGTAATATTCGCTGATGGAAAAGAGCTGCTTGAAATCGTAACCGCCCCGGTAAAGGCAGAGGGTGGAAAGCAAGCGAGCGGTCCGGCCGTTCCCGTCCAGAAAGGGATGGATGTGGACTAATTGGAATTGGGCGAGGCCGGCCTGGAGCGCCGTGTGGATGTCTGTCTCCGCGTTCAGCCAGGCTACAAGGTCGGTCATCATCCGGGGCACCTCGTAACCGGGGGGCGGGGTATAGACTACTTCTCCGGTTTGAGCGTGGACCACATAATTTTGGATTTTGCGATATTCCCCAGGCGCGGCGGAATCGCCGCGAACGCCGCGAACCAACCGCTTATGGATCTCCCGGATCAGCCCTTCGGTAATCGGATCGCCGCTGTTTAAATAGTGGGCCACCAGATCAAAAGCTTCCCGATAGTTCAGGAGTTCCTGGGAATCTTCCGGGTCAGCCTCGGGGACCGGCAGCCCCTGGAGCAGCTTCTCGGACTGGGCCAGGGTCAGCTTGGTCCCTTCAATATGAGTGGTGTGGTGCGCCTCCAAGACCAATGCCCGCTTTTGCATTTCCGCCAGCCATTCCGGAGAAAGCCGGGCGGCTTCCCAAAAACCCCTCGCCCGCTCGATCTTGGCAAGGCCCGAGGTGATCGGATGGGTAATGCGGAAATGAGGAGAGAAGGTCATGGATCTTGAGCCTTCGTTAGTTTATCCATCCCGATTAAAAAAACCATCGTCTCACTTCCCCGTCGTTCCCGCCGGGGCCGGTTCCCATGAAACCACAATCACGCACGCCTCTTGACCCTGGCGCATCTCCGAGCGGAATTCCGCTTTCGGATCTTGGCCGCCGTTGAGTTCCACCAGCTTCTCCAGGGTCCCAGCCTGGATCTCCCGGAACAGGTCCCAGGCCGGCACTCCCTCCACCGGGAAAAAACCCACCTCGGCCCGGCCGGAACCGCTTTTTTCCAGGCGGACCTCGATCTCGTCTATGTAGCGGCGCACGATCATGGCATAGGCCGAGAGCGCGGCCACCGGGTCCTGCTTGAGCAGGAACTTTTGGGTGGCCGGGTCAAAGGAGTCGGTGGCCCGGGCCCGGCCGTGCAGGCGGACCGCGGCGTAGTTGTTCTGGCTCCGCATCTCGAAAATGCCCCGGCCGATGTGGGCCATGGTGTCGGCCGGATACCACTGGCTGGGGACGATCAGGCTGCGCGTGATCTCCCAATCCGAAGCGGTCAGGTAGCGGTTCCACTCCAGGTCCGGATTATCTTTGACAAGCTGGACGTAGTCTTTGAGGAAGATTCCTTTGATCTGCATCCTGGCCTCGTTCAAACAGCTTACACAAAAATGGAGTTGTTGCAAACCGGCGCCGGCTCAAGAAGCAAGAGGAAAGGCGAGTTGGCTAGGGAGAAGCGGATGAATTCTCTTGGGCGATTTCTTGGAGCACCGCAAAGCCGGGCTTCTTCCGGCCCTCGGGCGTGACCACGCCCCAGTAGCCTTCCACCGTCTTCACCACGTCCAGGAAATGGGCGTTGATGTAACGGGCATGCGGGATTCCCCAGAGCAGGAGCCGCAGCGCTCTTCCTTCTTCCCACCAGGGCACGACCCTCTCCAGCGCCCGCAGGTCCTTCTCGGTGATGGCGGTCGGAGTCCGGTCGTCGCGGAGCACCGAGAACTTGAGGTAGCCCATGGCCCCGGCCTCCCGCGCCGCCTGAAAAGACTCCCGGATAAACTCGGCCTGGCGCTCCTCGGAAAAGCCTCGCACCGCCGGGCCGGTCGGGTAGTCCACCTCCGCGATAAA
>Ga0154610_1099_pt3 | contig 18270 bp, 17 predicted proteins | sample Rifle2008BG13ft_FD_116039 | JGI IMG/M metagenome (GOLD analysis project Ga0154610, IMG submission 116039) | Deltaproteobacteria bacterium RBG_13_61_14 | reverse complement strand
CCGGTGAAGCTTGACGGGATAATTATGCCTCGCTATACTTTGCAAAAAGTAAAGGTCGGGAGGCCGATCAAGATGAGCAGCGGCGAGGACAGGAAAAGGGGAAAAGCAGGTAGGCCGATAGCGCGGCGGGAATTTTTAAAGGAGTCCGCCGGCCTATCGGTGCTCGCGGTCGTCGGCCTTTCGGGACCGCGCGCCCTTGCGGCGAAAACCGCGGAAGTCCCTTTGGCCAAGGGTTACCTGTTGGTTGACCCCAAAAAGTGCCAGGGCTGCCTGACCTGTATGCTGGCCTGCTCGATGGCGCACGAGGGCAAGGAGAACCTATCCTTGGCCCGGATCCAGGTCCTGCAAGACCCGTTTCAGGGCTTCCCGCAAGACCTGAGCATGGCGCCCTGCCGGCAATGCGCCGATCCGGTGTGTGTGACCCGATGCCCCACCGGCGCCATGCACGCCGACCCGGAGCACGGGTTTGTCCGGACGGTGGACCCGACGAAGTGCATCGGCTGCAAGACCTGTGTGAAAGAATGCCCTTTCCCGCCGAGTCGCTCCATCTGGAACCCCCAGATAAAACGCGCGCACAAATGCGACCTCTGCGCCGGGGCCAAGTTTTTTGACGAAGCGGGAGGTCCGGCCGGCAAACAGGCCTGCCGTGAGGCCTGCCCCCTCAATGCCATTGCCCTGGTTATCGAGCTGCCGGTCCAGGAAGGGTATGCCGACTACCAGGTCAATCTGCGCAAAGCCACCTGGAGAAGCTTTGGCTACTCCCCTGATTAAACCGCGAAGGACCTGAGCAAATCAGAGCGGCTGGACACTCTCAGCCAGGAGTTTCCCGATGAACGGATACACCGGCAAGATCCTCCGGGTCAACCTCACCAGCGGCCGGATCACCCGTCTGGATACCCGCGAATACTCCCCCTGGGGCGGAGGCCACGGCCTGGGTTCGGCCATCTTCTTTGACCTGGTCAAGGACAAAACCATCGAGGGTCTCGACCCCAGGAACGTGATCACGATCATGACCTCGCCTCTGACCGGGACCCTGATCCCCGGCGCCGCTTCCCGGACCGAGATGCAGGGGATCGGGGTGCAGTCCTACCCCATCGGGTGGTTTACCCGGAGCAACGTGGGCGGCCGGTTCGGGCCCATGCTTAAATTCGCCGGCTGGGACGGGATCGTGATCGAGGGCCGGGCCGAGAAACCGGTCTGGCTGGACCTGAGGAACGACGAGGTCCGGATCGAGGATGCCCGTCCGCTCTGGGGACTTGACACCTGGGAGACCCAGGCGCGGATCTGGAAGATAGTCTGCGGCGAGAGCTTCGGCGACTGGAACGAAGTGGCCGGCTCGGAAGCGGACGGGCGCACTACCCAGCGGCCGGCAGTGCTGGCCATCGGCCCGGCCGGGGAGAACCTGGCCCGGGTCGGGGCCGTGATCCATGACGCCGGCAACGCGGCCGGCCAGGGCGGGTTCGGCGCGGTCTGGGGCTCCAAGAACCTCAAGGCGATCAGCGTGATCGGGACCGGGAGCGTGGAGGTGTCCGACCCCCGGGAGGTGCTCAACGCCCGGTTGTGGGCGAAACGGAATTACGGTCTGAACGTGGACGATCCGGCCGCGCTTGATCAACTCCTCGAAACCAGCGTCCATCCCCGGGGCACGGCCGTTTCTCCCGGCTCAATGCCCGCGCCCATCGTCTTCTGGCAATGGCCGCGGCAGTCCCGACCGCAGGCCTGCATGGGCTGTCCCGTGGGATGCCGGACCCGGAACCAGTCCGGCCTGGGCAATGAGTCCTCCTGCGGCGAATCCGGAGTCTATGCCATGTATGATTTGCAGAAGCACTCCGGGCTTTTGGCCAAAGCCATGTCCAAGCTGGTCGGCGGCATGCTGGCCGGGCTGCCGTTGGACCCGGTCCTGCTCTTGAAAGGGAAACAAACCGACGCCGCTTTCCGGGCCACGGACTTGCTGCAAAAATACGGGATCAATGCTTTCGAGTTCTTGCTCGGCCTCCTCTACCTCCGCAGCCTCTATCAAATGAAGAAACTCGGCCCGGGCCGGGAGATCGCCACGGACCTGCCTTTTGACAAGCTGGGCGAAGAAGAGCTGGCCGAGAAGCTTTTCCACGCGGTGGCTTATCGGGAGGCGGGACTGGGCGATGACCTGGCCGAAGGCTTTTATCGCGCGGCCAAGAAATGGGGCCGGCTGGAAGAGGATCTGAATTCCGGCCTGCTCCGCTTTGCCTATTGGGGACTGCCGGATCATTACGACCCCCGGTTCCAGCTCGAATGGGGATACGGCTCAATCTTGGGCGACCGGGACATCAATGAACATGGCTTTGTCGCGTTATTCATGATCGGCACCCTGTCCCAATTGCTGAGGAAGGAACCGATCGTGACCGCGGAAGAAGCCGCCTACTTGTTTACCAGCCGGATGGCGCCGTTCCAGGGCGATTTGCGGATGCTGGATTACAGCACCGAAAACATGTATTCGGAGAGCATGGTCAAGCTGGTGGCCTGGCACCGCCGCTACACCCGGTTCTGGAAGCAGTCCATGCTCTTCTGCGATCTGCTCTTCCCGGACTTTATCAACCCCGCGGTGCCGGATAAACGCGGAATGCTCGGAGAAGGAGAGCCCCGGTTCTTCAAAGCGGTCACCGGCTCGAACCTCTCTTTCGGCGACGGCATCGAGCTGGGCCGGAAAATCTGGAACCTCGATAACGCGATCTGGACCCTGCAGGGCCGGCACCGCGACCTGGCGCGGTTCTCGCCCTACATTTACCAGACGCCCTTCAATAAACCGGCTTACCTGCCCGGTCTTAAAAATGGAAAATGGGAATACTTGAGCGTCAGGGGCCGCTCCATTGACGAGAAAAAATTCGAGGAATGGAAAACGCGGTATTATCGGTTCGAGGGCTGGGACCCGACCACTGGCTGGCCCCGGGCCAGGACCCTGGAATCCCTGGGACTCAAATCGGCCGCGGATGAGCTGAAAGCCGCCGGCCGGATCGGGAGGGAAGAGACATAATTGAGTTGACCCAACCCCGCGGCCGCTTGCGCGAGGCGGTTCTGGCAAATTTGGAATTTAAACAGCGTCTGGTCGGCAGCCTGCTGCACCCCCGGCTCGGATACCTGGACATTGACCTCTACGGCTTCTCCGAAGTGGTGGGCTTCCTCTGCAAACCCAATCCGGTCCTGGACCTGGGTGAACTGCAAACCTGGCTGTTCGCGACCATCGGCGACCATGAGCTTGCCGGCAAGGTGGCTGAAGTGGACGCCCTGGACCTGAGCTACTTCGAGAAAGCCGGCCGCGTCCGCGACCTCCTCGCGCTCCGCCTCAGCCAGTGCCTCGAGCCGGCCGATCACGAAGACCTTTCTTGACCGTATTTAAACCGCTTACAGTCCTTTGTGCACCTTGTAGCCCGCCCTTTGTCCGCAAAGGGTGGGGCCCGCCAAAAACTGCAACATTTCTACATATAATAAGGAAGGATGAATTCTGAAGGATGAAGGCTGAAATCAAACAATGGTTCGAGATCGTAACCTGGCGATTTATAATGGCTTTTTTTGTTCGATGGCCGCCAAAAAATCGCGAGTTTCTCTGGTCAGGGTCTGCATTGCCACTTGGAGACTCTCAAATTCTCGCAACTATTTAAAATTTATTTTCTTCTTTCCCTGCCTACTGCCTACTGCATACTGCCTACCGCGTCTTCGCGCATCGCACCCATAACGAGCCCCGTTCTGTCCGGATCTTCCCCACCCCGACACCTATCTTCCTCATCCAGTCGCCTTTCGCACTCATGGAAGCACGTATCATACTCACCGGAGCACGAATCGCACTCATGGAGGCACTATCGTTTTCAGCCCGGCGGGCTGAAAATCAGCCTAGGAATTTTGGCGGCTGGTATCCAGGGACCGGTTCGAGGCGGATGGCCTTTTGCTTGTCGCAGGCCACCAGGCATTGGCCGCAGCCCACGCAGCGCAAGGGCTGGAACTCGCGCGTCTTGGCTTTGGTGTTTATGGTGATGGCGCCCATGGGACAGGCCCGGGCGCACTTGGCGCAATAGTCGCACTGGTCTTGATCTACTTCCGGCATGAAATGGGGCGGCGCGATGGTCCCCGGCAGGTTGAACTCGCTGATCATGCGCATGGCGTGACAGCAGCACCCGCAGCAGGAACAGATGGCGCTCGACCCCGGCATCAGGTTCTGGTTCATGGCCCAGTTGACCAGACCGCTGGCCTCAGCCTGCCGCTTGATCTCCAGGAGCTGCTTTTTCTCGACCCTCCGCATCTGGCCGGCGGCAATCGCCCTATCGGCCATGGCGCCCATGGCGGTGCAGTTGTCCAGGGGCCGGCCGCAGCCGCGGCCCACGATATTTTCGGTCATCCGGCACTGGCAAAGCCCGACCGCGAAAGAGTTATACTGGTCAATGATCTGCTCCAGCAGGTCCGAGGGCAAGGCCATGGGATGGGCTTCGATGACGCCTCCCACCGGCAAATACCGGATCGCCGGCGGCATTTTGCCCACGCCGTCCACCATGAATCCGGTCTCGTAAAGGTCCTCGAACAGCTTGGCGAAGCGGCGGTGCCAGTCCGTCAAGGTGTCCAGGGATTGCCGGATCAGGACCATCTCGAACGCGCCCGGCACAATGGGCAGGCCCACGTAGGTCTTGGCCCCGGCCGGGCCGAAGCTGACGATGATGTGTTTTTCTTCTGCCAGCTCGTCCAGGATTGGGCGGACTTCCTCGACCGGCCGGTTCGCCTTTTCAGCCACCTTGTCCGCGGGCAGCATCGTGAGCGGTCCGAGATATCGGACCACCGAGGCTTCCTCTTCCGTGAACATGTGCTGGACCAGCGCCACCAGTTCATCGCAGAGCGGGGGGCCTTCCATAAATTTGCGGTAGTTCTGGCAGATCTCAAGATAGACAGGCGGAAGCCCCGGATAATCCCCGGGTTGCTTGACCTTGACCGTTTTCTGCCGGGGCTTGATCGGACCCACCTTGCCGGCCTTGATTTCGATCAACCGGTTGCCGGCCTTCTTCGCAGTCTTCATCTGTTCTATCCTTCTTTTTATTCTTGGATTGCGCGGCCAAGCCGCCCTGTGGCCATGATCCCCTCAAAAATGCAATCTAAACAATACCGGTCCGAAAACCAACTGTCAAGCTTCATCCGCAGAGCCTACTTCGCCTTAGTAGCCTAAGGCTACGAAGGCTGAAAGCCTTGGCGGAGGCGGATGAAGCGTTGACCCCAATCTGCTGCCAATCTGCTGAGGTGAAAGAAATCAGGCGGCGGTTTGATGCGGCGGCGACATGGGGCGGGGGCGTAAAAAAACACTTGAAATAATTTTCCCTCCTGATACGCTGGAGGAAACAAGCTTAACCTGGGGCTAGGGAAGATCACCCGAACGGCGGAAATCCTGGCCGATTGCTTCAGGCCAAAACCTTCCAGGACAGACGCCACAGGAGGCGGACATGACACGCCAAAGACGTCCCAACGAAATTATCGAGTGGTATAGAGAGGAGGTAGAAAAGCTCAGGGCAGATTGCGCCCGAAGGGGATTATCTACACCAAGTGGATACTATAATAAAACTCGCATGAAGCTTTTTAAAGCAACTCTCCGAGAACTTATAGAAAGTGGGGCCTCAACGCGCATATATTCATTTCTTGCAAATGAAAATAACGATCTAGAAGGAGATATGGCCCGCGTAGGTTTAAGCGGAAGTAAAATCCATGAAGCTACAAAGACATCCCTAGAAATGGCTTTTAAACATGTCCTCGCTGATTATCCGGAGCTACTTGAATCGAATAGCAAGAGCGGCAAGACAAATGCCACGCCTAGCCTGGCAATGACCACCGTTCAATTGCGAACGCTTCCCCTTGATGAAATCATTTCTCGCTGGCGGGGATACGTTGCCCATTATCTGGCCTCGGCCCCAATCATGCCCCGGGATGGGCTCGATGACATGATGGAAGATTTTTTCAAAGTAACCACTATCCTAAATGAGCGAGCTGCTTATCAGGGCGCAGATGAGTTTGCGAGCACAGCCGCAGGAATTCTTAATCAGCTCGCGGCGGCGATTCGGGTCATGCCTCCCACCTTGGAAGTCTTGAATATACCCGGCACAGCATTCCCAACGGCTGAGATGTTGCGGTCCCTGGCCCAAAAAGCGGAATCGGTAGTGGAAAAGATCAAGGGCCAGGCTGAAATCCAAATTGGGGAAAACACCTTGGATTACAAAAAAATTATCTCAATAATTTACAATGCAGGTAAAGATATGGAGAAAAGGCCAGATACTTATGTAAAAGATGGAGAAGAAAGATTGCGCGACCACCTTCTGAGGACATTGAATGCCCTATTGAAAGGAGACGCAACGGCGGAGACCTTTAGTCATAAAGGGAAGACAGATATTTATATTCAGCTTGATAGCGAAAAAGCATTTGTGGCTGAATGCAAGATTTGGGGTGGGAAAAAGAAATTTCTGGAAGCTGTAGATCAGCTTTTTGGCAATTTAAATTGGCGTTATCCCGAGACGGTTCTTATTGTATTTAATCGCAAGCAAAGGACTTCCAAGGTGGTAGCTGAAATTCGAAAAGCTGTAAAAGATCATAATAAATTCAAGCGGCCTGATGGAGGGAGAGAATCGGGCATTACACCCCGCTATATTTTTCGTCACCCACAAGACCAAGACCTTGAACTTATCCTTACGGTGCTTGTCTTTGACCTGCCCAAGTGAATTGGGGTCATCTATGAAAGTCCCAGTCAAGACAAATCTCTCTTTCCCTAAAGACCCTTAGTCTTCGGCTGGGAAGGGCTCCCCCTTGGCATTACCGCTAATTCGGGGGACACCATACTTAATTCTGGTGATTTGGGCCAGAATCTTGATGCGTTGGCTTCCGAAATTGGTTCTTGACATTCGGGGTTCTTCGTGGTATGACTGACGTGTCAGTCAGCGGCGGCGTTAGGCTATGCTCGCGGAGGAACGCCTCGGGGTTGCAATTGATGCTTGAGCCCCTGGGACGGGAACGTGACAGGTGTCATGTGGCAAGTGTCAGGGATCAAGTGCGGAGTGCGGAATGAGGAATGCGGAGTGCGGAGTGAGGAGTGCGGAGTGAGTTTTGTTTTTCGGGGCTGACTAAAAAATTACGGGGCGGGAAGAGCCGACGGCTTGGCGTTGCTCAGCCCCTGATTCGGGAGAAGAAATGATCGAGCCGAAGCCCTTGCAGTTCCACCATTACCAGCGCCGGGAGGATCACCCGGACTGGTCGGCGATCCACGAGCAGGCGGTAGCCGAGGCGCGGGCGATCGCGCCGCTGATCCACGCCGACGCCGACGACACCGCGGCGGACAAGGCGGCCGACGCGATCCGGAAGATGAAGGGCCTGGCCAAAGCGGCGGAGAATTATTTCATCAACCGTCGGCGCTTCCGCGCGGGCAGCCACGCGCTCCGGCCCATGTATTTCATCTGGACCATGCACTACACCTGCAACTTCCGCTGCGACTATTGCGACGACCACCGGGGCAACGCCTACTACGACCTGCCGGATCACCCGATGAGCTTCGCCGACCGGGTGCGGATGCTGAAAATCATGCGCACCGGCACCAGCGCGGTTTATTTTTGCGGGGGCGAGCCGACGCTGGCGCCGGAGCTGCCGGTCTTCACCGACCTCGCCTTCCATCTCGGCTACCATCCCTTGATGATCAACACCAACGGCTTCGTGCTCCACCAGGCGCTGAAAAGGCCGGAGTGGAGAAGATGGCTCCGGCAGATGGACATTATCATCGTCAGCCTGGACGGGCTTTCTCTGCCCCGGCTGCAAAAGATGTGGGGCATCAAGGCGGTGGAGCAGGTGCTGGTGAACCTTTTGCTGCTCCGCGAACTCAAAAAGGTGGCGGATTTCAAGCTGGTGGTGAACACGGTGGTCGGGGAGGACTCGGTGGACATGGCCGGGGACGTGCTCGATTTCATCAACGACCTGGGCGACGTGTGGTTCGTGCCGGTGCCGGTCAATTACCACGGCCGGGACGCCGAGGGGTTTGCCTTTGAGCGGGACATGATCGTCCGGCCCGATTATCAGGCTTTCGCCGGCAAACTCCTGGAGCGCAAGCGGGAGGGGCACCTGCTGATCGGCTCGTATCGCATCCTGGACCTGCTCCTGCAGGTGCGGCCCTACCTGTGCCTGCCCACGCTGCGGCCGCACGTGGACCCGGACGGCCGCATCGCCTGGCCCTGCCGGGCGCCCAAGCACGTGGACCCGGTTTACTTGAACCTGCTCGAATACCCGAATGTGGACGCCTGCTGGGCCGCGGCGCACCGCTTGAAAAGCGCGACCGACTTTCACGGTCCCGGGCCGGAGCAGTGCGGGGACAACTGCGCCTGGATGCAGAACTACACCACCGCCCGCTACCATGAATTCTTGACCGACCCTCTCGGCTCCGGCATTTTCTCCGAGATCCGGGATTTTGCTTTCCGGAGCCGCTGAGCGAGAAAGGAAGTTACCGAACAACATGAATGCCAAACTGAAACCGAAAACCCCGGAGGCGCGGAGCCGGTCCCGCGAAGCGCGGCGGGAACAGATCCTGCAGGCGGCGCGGGAGGTGTTCGCCGAGCGGGGCTATCACGGCGCCTCGGTCAGCGCCATCGTCGCGCGCTGCGGAGTGGCCCAGGGCACCTTTTACCTGTATTTCCAGAGCAAGCGCGAGGTGTTCGAGGCGCTGCTCGACGCGTTCGCCGAGACGATTTACCAGACCTTTTTTCTCCCCGGCGCCGAGCAGGTGATCACCCAGGAGGAAGTCTGGTCGCGGTTTGTGGTCATTTCGAGCTGGGCGCTGGAAGTTTTCAGCGCTAATCAAGACCTGGCCCGCCTCTTCCTGCTGGAAGCGCCGGCGCGGGAGCCGGGTTTTGAAGAGAAGGTCTCCCGCCTTCACCAGCGGCTGGTCCAGGCCACGGCCGCCAATTTCGAGCTGTGGATGGAGCGGGGCCTGCTCCGGCCGGCCGACCCGAAGGTGCTCGCCCTTTGCGTGATCGGCATGATCGAGCACCTGCTCCGGCAGAAATTATCGGATAAGCTGGACGGCGATTTCTGGGCCGTGGTGGAAGAAGCCGTCAAGTTCGAGCTCTTCGGCATCCTTCAGAACCCGGAGAAAATTTTCGGCCGGGAAAGTTCTGCTCGTCCGTGAAGCCCGACTCGCACCGCCTCTTCGCGCTCGACGCCGCGGTGATTGTCGCGGGGAGCGCGCTCATCTCTGCGATGAGCCAGCGCCTGCTCTTCCTGACCGTGGCCGTGCCGGTGATTCTGGTCCTCCGCTTCGGGATCCTCGCTTTCCTCCTCAAACGCGAGGCCGGCTCGCTCTCCCGCGAGCTGATCCTCTTCCTCATCTGCCTGGGCCTGGGCGCCTTCAACGACTGGAACTCGGTCTGCAACTACAAGATTTACGATTACACCGTCCCCCACTTCTTCGCCTTCTCCACCATCCCGATCTGGATGCTCCTGTTCTGGGGCATGATCCTGCGCGGCTTCCTGCGCCTCTGCCGCTGGCAGGCGCTCGCTCCGCTCGAAACCCCGGACAACCGGGTTCACCTCGGCTTCACTACCCTGGACAACGGCTGGCTCAAGATCGCGGTCCTGCTCGCCCTGGTCCTCGCCACCCGCCAGGCCATCTACCGCCTCTTTCTCGACCCGATCTGGTCCTGGGCGCCCTTTGCCATCGCCCTCGCCCTCTACGTTTTCTTCTTCCGCCTCAGCACCCGCGACCTCAAACTCCTCGGCTTCTTCCTCCTCGCCGGCCCGGGCATGGAAATCCTCCTCATCAACGTCGGCCACCTGCACCGCTACCACCTGGGCTGGCTCCTCGGCGTGCCGCTCTGGATCGCGCTCTGGTGGCTCTTGGCCATCCTGGTCTGGCAAGACCTGGGGCTGCGCCTGGAAAGCCGCCTCCAGCGCGTCTTCGGCTAAAGCACCCGGTTCGGCTTGTGGTCCTTCCCTTCGGCTGTTATCATTATTCTTAAAATTTTTCATCAATCACAACCTGATCGTGAAAATTCCTCAAGGAGGAGGCCATCGAACCATGAAGAGGACTATTCTGCCGGCAGGGATGGTGATTTTGCTGACCGCGGGGCTCAGCCTGGCCTCGGCTAAAGGGACCAAGCCGCCTGCTCCCACCCTGCGCCTCAGCGAGGAGACGCAAGCCTGCCTGGCCTGCCACGAGCTCAACACGCCCGGCATCGCGGCCGACTGGCGCACAAGCCGCCACTCGCAGACCACGCCGGCCCAGGCGCTGACCAGGCCGCCTCTGAGCCGGATGGTCTCGAGCGAGTCCATCCCGGAGAAGCTGCAAACCCTGGCCATCGGCTGCTTCGAGTGCCACGGCCAGAACCCTTCCGCCCATCCCGATACCTTTGAGCACATGGGCTATGAGATTCACGCGGTGGTCTCGCCCAACGACTGCCAGACCTGTCACGCCCAGGAGGTGGATGAGTACACGCCGAGCAAGATGGCCAACGCCGTGGTCAACCTGGACCAGAACCCGGTGTTTCAACTGCTGGTCGAGTCCAGCATCGGCGTCAAGGAAGTGAAGGACGGGAAGATCATCGCTCACCAGTCCTCCGCCGCTACCCGAGCTCAAACCTGTTTCGGCTGCCACGGCACCAGGGTGACCGTAAAGGGACTGAAGAAAATCGCCACCGTGCTCGGCGAGATCGAGGTCCCGGATTTAACTAACTGGCCCAGCCAGGGCGTGGGCCGGGTGAACCCGGACGGCTCGCGCGGCGCTTGCACCGCCTGCCACCCGCGGCACGGCTTCTCCATCGAGGTGGCCCGCAAGCCCTGGACCTGCGCCCAATGCCACCTGGAGCCGGACGTGCCCGGCTGGGAAGTCTGGCGCGAGAGCAAGCACGGGAACCTCGCGCTTTCCGCGGGCGACCGCTGGAACTGGACCGAGGTGCCCTGGCAGGCGGGCGAGGATTTTACCGCGCCCACCTGCGCGGTCTGCCACGCCGCCTTGATCGTAGGCCCGAACTCGGAAGTGATCGCGGAGCGCAGCCACGACTTCGGCGCCCGGCTCTGGGTGCGGCTGTTCGGGCTGCCCTATGCCCATGCCCAGCCCAAGACCGGCGACACCTCCATCATCAAGAACGCGGACGGCCTGCCCCTGCCCACGACCTTTGCCAACGTCCCGGCCGCGGAATTCCTCATTGACCAGAAGGAACAGGATCAGCGGCGAAAGGCCATGAGCAAGGTCTGCGCCGCCTGCCACAGCACCGACTGGGCCAACCTCTTCTTCCTCCGCCTCGACACCACCGTCCAGGAGACCAACCAGATGACTTATGCCGCGACGCAACTGCTGGAGCGGGCCTGGGACAAGGGACTGGCTGACCAGAGCAACCCCTTTGACGAGGCGATCGAGCAGGAATGGGTCGAGCAGTGGCTCTTTTACTCCAATTCCATCCGCTATGCCGGCGCCATGTCCGGCCCGGACTACGCGAGCTTCAAGAACGGGTGGTGGAAGCTGAGCAACCGTTTGCAGGAGATGCAAGATTGGATGGAGCTCCGGGCGAAGAAGAAAAAGTGGAGGTAAGCAAGCGGCTTCGCACCCTCAAAGGATTTGTCCAGTTGCCTTCACCGAAGAGGAATTTTCTATTGGCAATAAAGAAGCCGTTGGAATGCCTCACCTTGGACTCAACTTCATCCAACATTTCAACCTCTCCATCCATCAAGATACCGAAACCTGCATTCTGAAAAAATCAACTAAATTGTGAATAGTCAGGCTCTGACCCCCAATCCTATTAGTCAATTGGGAATTTTCCCCAACTGGGCGATCGTCTCGTGAAATTCTCGCATGATCCTTTGAATCAACTCCCCGCAGGTCGGCTCATCGGCGATTAACCCCGCCACCTGCCCGCTCATCACCGAGCCTTGCTCCGCGTCGCCTTTGACGAACGCGAGCTGCATCTTGCCCGAGCCGAACAGCGCCATCTCCATCTTGCTCTTCTTGGTCTTCTCCATGTTTAAAAACTCTTCGGCCATCTGGTTCCGGATCACCCGCACCGGCAGCCCGGTGATGTTGCCGGTCACCAGCGTATCCTCGATCTTGGCGGCGATGATCTTCTGCTTGGTGTTGGGGTGCGCCGGGCTTTCCCTGGTCACGATGAAGCGGGTGCCCATCTGGATGCCCTCGGCGCCCAGCGCAAAGGCCGCGGCCATGCCCCGGCCGTCGGCGACGCCGCCCGCGGCCACCAGCGGGAGCTTGACCGCGTCGCGGGCTTGCGGGATCAGGGGCAGGCTGGAAATTTGGCCCACGTGGCCGCCGCCCTCGCAGCCGGACACGATCACCCCGTCGGCGCCGTCGGCCTCGGCCTTGAGCGCGGCCGCGACCGAGGGCACCACCGGGAAGCTCATCACCCCGCCCGGCTTCAGGATCTCGATGATCTTCCTCGGGTTCCCGGTGCCGTAGGTGGCGACCAGGACCTTCTCCTCGATCAGCACCTTCAAGATCTGGTCAATCAGCGGGTGCAGCGAGATGATGTTGACGCCAAAGGGCTTGTCGCAGAGCTCCCGGACCTTCCGGATTTCCTGCCGCATCGCGTCCGGGGTGAAGATGGTGCCGCCGATTATCCCTAAGCCTCCGGCGTTGCTGACCGCGGCCACCAGCGGCGCGAAGCTCACCCAGGCCATCGCGCCTTGCAAAATGGGATACTCGATGCCGAGAATTTCCGTTACGCGGGTGTTGATTTTGAGACTCATGCTCCCTTTCCTTGAAGGCTTTAGGCGTTAGACTTTAGGCTTTAGGCCGAAGAAGAAAAGCATTCACTCCTTCTTGAGTCTAAAGCCTAATGCCTGACGCCTAAAGCCTTTCTTCAAATGAACCGCGTCATCACTTCCCGGATCACGCGATCGAGGTCGTCATGGGTTTTTGCCTGGAGGCGCGCCAATAGCTCCAGGACCCGGCCGCGGGCCGGCTCGCGCTCGCGGTCATCGAGCGAGTCCATCAGGCCCAGGCGCCGGCCCAATATATACACCATCTGCTCGGATTCGCCAAGCCGGAGGAAGCGGTCGAGCAGCGCGAGCAGCCGCGGCTGGTCCTCGGGCAGGCGGCCCTCGATCTCCGGGAAGAGGTTGAGGATGTGGTCCGAGACGATTCTCGAGGTGATGCCTTCCAGGCTCTCGAGGAAGAGGCGGAGTTCTCGGGCGATCTCCAGGTCGTTGGGCGGCTGGAACTCGCCGGCCTCGACCATCGCGAACAGCGGCGCACCCGGCGGCACGGCCAGGGAGCGCAGCCGGATGAAGTCCGGGGCGATGGCGTTGAGCACCCGGGCCGTCTCGAGCGCGTGTTCTTGCCAAAGCTCTCGCCCGCCCAGGCCCGGCATCACGTATTCCGAAAGCTCCATGCCCGCGGCCTTGACGTTGCGGCCGGCCCGGATCTGGCGCTCCGCGGTCACGCCCTTGCTCATTTTCTCGAGCACCCGATCCGAGCCGGACTCGAGCCCCACGTGGATCCGGTTCAGCCCGGCCTTTCGGATCTCGGTCAGCTCTTCCTTCGTGCGGCGCGACAAGGTCTGGGCCCGGGCGTAACTGGTGATGCGCTGGATGGTGGGGAAGGTCTCGCGCAGGCTCTGGAGGATGGCGACCAGGTTGTCGGTGGGGATGACCAGGGAGTCGGCGTCCTGGAGGAATACGGTCTCGGCGCCGCCGAGGAGGAAGAGGAGGAGGGCGCGGAGGTAAGGGTTCTCCGGGTCGCGGCGCTCGACGGCGGCCAGGGTGGGGAGCGAGAGATCGCCGGCGGCGCCCAGTTGCCAGGAGCGGGCCTTGATCTCGTCCAGCCACAAGCGCATGGCCTGGATGTCGGCCAGCACCTCCTCGCGGGAGCGGCGGGAAAACTTGGCCGGCTTATAGACCGGACAAAAGGCGCAGCGGTTCCAGGGGCAGTTGCGGGTCACCCGCAGGAGCAGGCTGTAGGCCTCGGAGGGCGGGCGGATCGGTCCCTGCTCGAAGCCAGGGGGCATGGGCGATGATGGATTATTCAATTTTGGATTTCAGATTGCGGATTGCGGATTGAAAGACCTTGATCTGCCCGCCTGGTCGTTGCTCATCCGCAATCCGCAATCCCCAATCCGCAATCCCCAATTCTTCAGGCGATGACGGTGCGGCCGAGGGCGTGGACGATCTGGTCCGGGTCGTCCATGATCCGGAAAATATCCAGGTCTTCCGGCGAAATCTTGTCCTGGGCGAGCAGGGTGCTCCGGATCCAGTCCATCAGCCCGCCCCAGTAGCTGGAATCCACCAGGAAGACGGGAAAGGGCTTGATCTTGCGGGTCTGGATCATGGTGATGGACTCGAACAGCTCGTCCAGGGTGCCGAAGCCGCCGGGCAAAATGATGTAGGCCTGGGCATACTTGACGAACATGACCTTGCGCACGAAGAAGTAGCGGAAGGACAGGCGCACGTTGGCGTAGGAGTTGGGGACCTGCTCAAAGGGCAGCTCGATGTTGAGTCCGACCGAGACGCCCCCGGCCTCGGCCGCGCCCTTGTTGGCCGCCTCCATCACGCCCCCGCCCCCGCCGGTGATCACGGCGTAGCCGTGCTCGGCGCACTTGCGGGCGATGGCCTCGGCTTTCTGGTAAATCGGGTCGCCGGGCTGGGCCCGGGCCGAGCCGAACATGGAGACCGCCGGATAAATCTTGCCCAGTTCCTCGAAGCCTTCCACGAACTCCGCCAGGATCCGGAACATGCGCCAGGACTCGCCGGCCTTGATCGCGTCCACCAAATATTGCTGCTCGTCGTTGTGCGCCCGCTCTTTGACCACTTGGCTTTCCTCCCCGCGCCGATCCAATTCAACGGTCGTCTTCGGGCAGCCCTTTCCAGAAAGCCAGCCCGACATAGACCGTGTTGGGAAAGACGAAAAACTGATCGCTTCCGATAATCCCGAGGTAGGCCGAGGTGGTGTCCGAAATCACCAGGGCCACCCGCTCGCCCAGGGCGATGTGCACGCCGGCCTCCACCCCCAGGCGGATCAGGTTCAGGGTGGGAATCTTGGGCGAGTCCACGTCGTCGTCCAGATGGTAAAGGCTGAAGCCTCCGAAGCCCCCGCCGCCTTCGAAGCCCAGAAAGGGCCGGACCCGGGCCTGGTCGGAATAAAACAGCTTGCTCTGGATGAGCAGGCTGCAATACCAGAGGTCCATGTCGGCCTGCTTGAAGGTCCGAAAATCATAAGGGATCTTCTGGGCCGAGGCAAAATCGAGGGCCGCCCCATAATAGTTGCGCCAGTGCTTGGGCTGGGTCCGGCGCGACAAGGTATTAAACGCGAAGCTGACCTCTTCCAGCATCCCCCCGTTGGGAACGAGATAAGGCGCCGCGCCCACGGTGATGAGCTGGAAGCTGCGCGCGCCGTAAAAAGACTCCAGGTCCGTGCCCGGCTCGTCCCACTGTTGCGCCCGCGCCGCGGCCGCGAGCAAAAAAGCCGCCCCTGCCGCCGCTGCCTGCCATCGCCTCATCCGCTTTTCTCCATTTCCGGCCAAGAGGACCTGAGGTTCTTTGAGCATGATACCAGAAGCCCGGGTTCGAGTCCAGGCAAAAGCCCGGCTGGAAGGAGGCTTGATTTTTTTCTTGGCAGAAAGCCTGAGAGATGATAAATTATATAGATCCATTGAATCCAAGAGTCCGACGAGTTTTGCAGGACCTTGGGGAGGACTCGATGATGGCCAAGAAAACAGTGAAAACCAGCGCGAAAGAAAAAGCGAAAGAGAGCGGCGGCGCCATGAGCAAACGCCTGGCGGAGCGTTTTCGGAAACTGCTCCTCAGCCAGATGGGCGAGTTGATGGGCAAAGCCGAGGGCACGGTGGACGACCTGGTAACGGACAATGAGAACTTCCCGGACCTGACCGACCGCGCCTCGGCCGAGACCGACCTCAACTTCGGGCTCCGGGTCCGTGACCGCGAGCGCAAGCTGATCATCAAGATCAAGGAAGCCCTGAAGCGGATTGACGACGGGACCTTCGGCATCTGCGAGGTCTGCGGGGAGCCGATTGACCACAAGCGTCTGGAAGCGCGTCCGGTGACCACCTTGTGTATTGACTGCAAGATCGAGCAGGAGCGCGAGGAGAAAATGCGGGGCGAATGAGTGCCGGGTGGCTCAGAACCCTCCGGGTAGGAGCCTGGCTCCTGGTCTTCGGCCTCCTGGTCCCGGCCCAGAGAGCCCAGGGCCAGGAGCAGCGCCGGCCCTTTTATCAGTTCTTCTCTCAACAGAAGAAAAAAGAGAAGCCGGTCCCGCCTCCGGAGCAGTTGTTTGACAAGGCCATGAGTTATTACCAGGGCCGCGAGACCTGGTTCCGCCGGGCCCTGCCCTTCCGCCACCACCGCCGGACCGGCGAACTCAGGTCCTGGGCGGTCCGGCACAATTACCCGAAAGCGATCAAGCTGTTTCAAGACCTGGTCACCCATTATCCTTACAGCCGCTATGCCCCGTTGGCGGAGTTGCGCATCGCCGATTGCAAGTTCGCCATGGAAGACTGGGAGGAAGCCGCAGTTGGATACGAGGACTTTATCAAGTTCCACCCGGTCCATCCGGAAATCGCCTATGCCACCTTCCGCCTGGGCCAGTGCCATTACCACCAGCGGCTGAAATACCCGCGCGACCAGACCGAGACCATCGCCGCGCTCACCCGGTTTCAAATTGTGCAAACCCGCTACCCTGCCTCACCCTACGCCGCCGAGGCCGCCCCCTTGGCCCAGGACTGCCTGAAGCGCCTGGCCCGGCACGAGATGTACGTGGGAGACTTCTACTTCCACCAAAAGCAATACTGGGCCTCGGCCATGCGCTATGCCGTGATCCCAGAGAGTTATCCCGAGGCGGGATTCACCGATCAGGCTCTCTTTCAAGAGGCGCGATCTTACGATCGCCTGCAGCGCTCTCCCGAGGCCGTCGAGCGCTACCAGCGGGTGGTGGATGAGTTCCCCCAAAGCCGCTATGCCCCGGGGGCCCGCTCCCGCTTGCAGGCCCTGCAGGTGTCGCCATGAAGCTTCGCGCTTTTCGCGGGTTGGCGGTCGGAAGCCTGGCGCTGATCGCCGGCTGCGCTTCGGGAGATAATAAAGAGATCAACCAGGCGCTGGATCAAGAGCTTTTCGCGGTGACTCAGGGTGATGCCGCCGCGTTTTTCTCGGCCTTCAGTTCGGGCTACCAGGACGAGTTTTTCCCCCTGGACCAGGCGCGGCCGACCATCGCCGACCGGCTCCAAAGCCCTGGCAAGTTGAGCGCGCGCCTGATCCGTCGGAGCCTCGAGCGAGAAGGCGACCAGGCCCTGGCCACCGAGGAATTTTACCTGGAGGGCGTGATCGCCGGGCAGCCGCGGCGCTTTCAGGAGGTCCAGCACGTGCGCCTGAAAAGGACGCCGGCGGGCTGGAAGATCGCGGCCGGGAGCAAGCTCTACCAGCTTTTGGCCGGCCGGGTGGAGGAAGAGGATCGGATCGTGCGGGCGCTGGACCAGCGGGTCCAGGCCCTGGAAAGCCGCGACCTGAGCCGGTATATGGCCGTGGTCTCGCCCCATTACCAGGACCAGGGCCGGGGGCCGGAGGCGGTCCGCGCCAAGGTCCAGGATATTTTTGAAAGCTTTGACCAAATCCGCTACCGCGTCCTCGATCGCAAGCTCCGTTGGGATGGGAACCAGGCGGTGATCGAGCAGGGCTTCCGACTTGAAGCCGAGCTCATGGGCGAGCATCAGACCTTGGAGGACCGCGAGCGGTTGGAGCTCCGGCGGGAAGACGGACAATGGAAAATCACCGGGGGGCTTTGAGCCATGGATGAAGAGTTGCGGGTGCAATATCTTCTCGGCCGGGAAGCGTTCCAGAAGAACGACTACCAGGAGGCGGAAAAGCAACTGTCGGCGTTCGTGCAGGCGGTCTCCCATTTCGCCGACGTCTGGCACATGCTGGGCGTGATCTACCACGAGCAGGGCAAGTTCAACCGGGCGGTCGAGTGCTTCGAGAAGGCGCTGGCCATCAACCCCCAATACACCGAGGCCCTGCTCAGCCTGGCCGTCACCTACAACGACCTCGGCCAATACGACAAGGCCCAGAGCCTCTACGCCGACGCCAAGCGCGGCGGAGCCACGCCCGCGGCCGAGACCCAGGCGCTGCCCGACCCCTTTGTCCGGGGCAAGATCGCCAACATGCACGCCGAGTTGGGCGACGTTTACCGCAGCATCGGGCTGCAGAACGAGGCCATCGTCGAATACCAGAAAGCGCTGAAGCTCCGGCCGGACTTTCCCGACATCCGGACCAAGCTGGCCCAGGCGTGGCATG
>Ga0154610_1007_pt2 | contig 18704 bp, 18 predicted proteins | sample Rifle2008BG13ft_FD_116039 | JGI IMG/M metagenome (GOLD analysis project Ga0154610, IMG submission 116039) | Deltaproteobacteria bacterium RBG_13_61_14 | reverse complement strand
CCCCAGGTGATGAAGGGCTACTGGCCCGAACCCGGGGCCGGCTTGAAAGACGGCTGGCTGCCCACCGGCGACATCGCCCGCATGGATGAGGACGGCTACTTTTACATCGTGGACCGGATCAAGGACATGATCAACATCTCCGGCAACAAGGTCTATTCCCGGGTGGTGGACGACGTGCTCTACCAGCACCCGGCCGTGCGCATGGCCGCGGCCATCGGGCTGCCCGACCCGGAGCGACCGGGCAGCGAGCGGGTCAAGGCTTTCTTAAGCATCGCTCCCGGCCGCGACCCGGACCAGGTGCGCGACGAGGTGCAGAAGCTCTGCCGCGAAAAACTGCCGGCCTACGCGGTGCCCAAGGCCATCGAGTTCCGCGACGAGTTTCCCCTGACCGTCACCGAAAAGATCTTCAAGCGCAAGCTCCGCGAGCAGGAGATCGAAAAAATGAAAGCCCAGGGCCTGCTGCCCTCGGGCGGCTGAGGGGCGCGCCGGCATGGACGAAACCAAAACGGGTTCGGCCCAAGCCTTTCAGGCCAAGCTGCAGGAAGTGGTGGACGCCATCGGCGTGAAAACGCTCCCGGTGGACCTTGACTTGCTCAAGGAATACTGTCGCTTGACCGGGCACGACTTTGCGCACTGCCAGGCCCGGGACCTCTTGCCCACCGGCTTCTTGATGACTTTTACCAGCCCGATTTTCTCCGAGATGTTCCTCGCGTTTTTCGTCAAACTCCCCAAGCTCATCAAAGGCGTGATCCACACCGCTTCGCAAGTCGAGTTCTTCGGCCCGTTGCGCCTGGGCGCGGGACCCTATCGGGAGAAACTGGCCATCCGCAACCTGGAGGAGAAAAGCGGCAAGAAGGGGAACTATTGGGCCGTGGATTTCGAAGTGAGCCTGATGGATCCAGAGGACCGGAAAATTGTCTCGGACGTCCATCAGTTTTTTCTGCGGGTATGAGGAGGACCGAGTCAAAGCATGGGCTTCGATAACCGCCTTCGCTTTGAAGATATCCAGGAAGGAGACCGGCTGCCGGAAGCCCGCCTCCGGATGGACCGGGAAACCTATTTAGCCTACAACCGCCTGGTCCGGGAGATCAACCCCCTGCATTTCGACCAGGCCTATGCCCGGCGCTTGGGCTTCCGCGAGATCGTGGTCGCGGGCGTTTATACTTTTTCTTTCATCCCGAAAATGGTGGAAGATTGGGTCGGGGACTCCGGCGCCGTCGGCCGCATTGAGATTCAGTATCGCAATCCGATTTATCTCGGAGACGCCATCGTGCAGAAAGCCTCGGTCCGGAAGAAGAGCGCCGACCAAGATAACAAATGGATCGAGTGCGAGGTGATGGTGGAAGACGAGGAAGGGAATCCGCTGACGAGGGCGGTGGTGACGGTCGAGTTTTCATGAGGCGATCGAGGCCGCGCCCCTCACTTTTCCCGGTATAGCGCGACAGGAAGGCAACTCTTGATCTTCATCCCGGCCCAACATACCGAAAATGGCCAATGATCTTGTAAGCGAAAAGCACGTCCTCCAAGCGCGGCCCGGCCCCGATATTATGCACAACCATATAGCGCTTCCCGTCCGCGGAGCGCTGGTCCACCACCAGCCCGAGGTGGCTGATCCCGCCGCCTAAATCCCAGGCCACGATCTCCCCCGGCGCGTAGTCCGCCGGGTTGGAGGTGATCGCCAAGACCTCGCCCTTCCGCTTGAAAAAAACCATCAGGTTGGGCACCCGCCGGTGGTCAATGTTGGGGTCAGGCCGGGTCAAGCCCCAGAGCGGCGGGTAAAGCCGGAAATGGGAGAGCATGTCCTTATGCACTTCCTTCTGCAGGTCCACCCCCACTTTCCGAAAAGCCCGGATCAACACGTCGCTGCACACCCCGCGATCTGCCGGCACGTCGCCGCCCGGGTAGGGGATCGAGAGGTAGCTCGGATCGTAGCTGACCGGGCGGGTCGTCTGCTCGATTGCCGCGGCCGCGAGCCGGGCCAGGAAGGGGTCCCGTTCGCCGGGAGCCGGCGGGGCGCTTGGTTCTTGCGCAGCGGCCGGATAGCTGGAATTCCAGAGGCAAAGGAAAAGAGGCCGGCGGAAGCCGGCAAGCCAGCCGGCCGCGGCCAGGAAGAACCCCAGCCCGAGGATCAGGCCAACCCGGGCCGGTGAGCGGACTTTCCCTTCTTTCATTTTTGCGATTGGCATCATGCGATTGCGATTGTGCGATGGGGGTCGGGTCTTTACATTTTACATTCGTACTGACCAAGGCGCCTTAAGTTTAAAGTAAAGGGCCTGTTGCCCAAATCATATTTCCGTTTCCCCTCGTTTTTCCATCATCGTAAAATCGCGGGGTTACCTGGCAGGGGCGACCGGCCGGTCGCCCCTACTTCGGGATCAAAACTGTTTGGGCAACAAGCCCTAAAGTTCTGACCCCAATGCTCCAGCTTTCATTTTTACAAGCGGAGTTCGATCTGCTGCTTGGTTTCCAGGAGCTTGGCGGCGAATTGGCCGGCCGCGGACTTGGCCAGGCGCTCGAACAGGGGGAGCGACTTTTCCGTGCCGATCTTGGCCAAGGTCTCGAGGGCCGCGAGCTTGACCGGCTCGCTCTCGCCCGTGTCTTTCTTGAGCCGGGAAAGGAGTTTTTGCTTCCAGCCAGCCTCCGCCCCCAGCAGGCCGAGGATCACGGTTTCCACGTCCTCCCCTTCTCCCACGGCCACGTTGCCGATCAGCGCCAGCACCTTCAGCGCCTGGATCTTGACCAGATCTTCCTCGCTCTCCCCCTCTTCCGGCCGGAGCCGGCGGACCACCTGGCCGGCCAAATCCGCGGGCGGGGCCGGCAGCAGGGCCAGGCAGCCCAAGGCCCGGCGCCGGACCCGGGGGTCGGGATCATCCAGAGCCGCGGCCAGCTTGGGAAGCGCGGTGGGCCCGACCAGGCGGAAGAGCGCGGTCAAGGCTTCTTCCCGCAACTGCGGCTGCGAGTGCCGCAGGAACCGCTCAAACCGGGCCAGGTCCTCTTTCACTCCCGTCTGCTTCTCCTCCTCGGAGTCGCCCCCCGGCTGCAACGCGAGCTGGCCGAGAATAAAGATCGCGTTGCGCTGCAAGGCCCAGGGCTGGGCCGGGTCGTCCGCCACCGCCCGGATATACTTGCGGGATCGGCCCCCGATCCGGATCAGCGCATCAATCGCCCCCTTGCGCACCCCGCGGTCCCCGCTCTCCGCCAAAACTTGCACCAGCACCTCAATCCCGCTCTCGCCGAGCATCCCCACCACCTCGTCCAGGCCGGCCCGGGTCTCCTTTTTCTCGGTGAGGAACTTGTCCTTGAGGTTGGCGTATTGTCCGTGCCACACGTATTCGATCTCGTCCTTGATCTCGCCCCGCAGCTTCTCCCGTTGTTCGGGCTCCCGTTGCTGGGCCTGGGTCAGGGCCTGGCAAAGGAAGTAGAGGTTGGGATAATCGCGGTTATCGAGCAACTCCGGCAAAATCCGCCGCCAGTAGCGGAGAAAAAGCTGGTGGTCTTCCGGCGTGCGCGCCTCGGCAAACTTGCCGGTGTAGTAACTGGGGTTCTGGGAGAAGGCCTGGGCCAGCCGGACGGTGTTGATCCGGTCCTGCACCACCTGGGGCAGCTCTTCGAATTTCAGGATATCCTGGAAATACAGGTTCTCCAGAAACGCTTCCCCGCCCTCCACCTTCTCCTCGATGACCCGGACCGAGATGTATTTTAAAATACGTTTGATCCCGTTCTGCCGGTCCCGGAGCAACTCCGAATCCGGCTTGCTCCCGAGCTCCGCCTTGAGCGCTTTCATCTCCGCAAAAACAAACTCGGAAGTGGGGAGCAAAATGGTCATGGGAAAATGCTGGATCAGGGTCTGCTCCAGTTCCTCGGCCTGCATCCCCTTCATGTGCCGGGCGATCAGGTAGCAGTTGATCACCATGTCCTTGAGCATATGCGGCTCGCGCAGCGGCCGCAAAATATCCTGGATGATCCGGGCCTTGAGCCGGTTGAGCTCGGCCGGGGAGAGGTTCTGGAACATGGGCACTGTGCGCAGGTCCTTGGCCAGCCGCTGGATCGCCATCTCCACCCGCCAGGGCAGTTTCAGCCCCAGCTTGATCATGTCGTCCTGGAACACGGTGGAAATGTCCTGGATGTTGTTCCGCACCAGTGCCTCGGTCAGCAGGTGGCCGACCTCGCTCGAACTCTCCCGGTCCACCGCCTGGTCGCTCATGATGTCCACGAAGGTCTCGAAGTGCTCGGCCGAGATCCCGCCCTTGATCGTGAAACTGACCAGGCCCTTGCGCTCGAAATACTCGCGCAGCTTGGGCAAGAACATCTCCGCGGTGCCGGCGCTGAACAGCGAGCGCAGGCTGACCGGCTCATCCAGCACCCCGCTGACCAGGATATCGGAGGCCTCGGTGGTGAAGCGGGAGATCAGCCCGATCTCCGGCTCATCCTTCAGGGCCGAGCCCAGGGCGGCATACAGACCCTGCTTGGCCTTCTTGCTCTCCGGGTGCTCGGGCGCGTAATAGCCGGAGCGGAGCATGGCCTTGACCAGCACTCCCACAAACTGCGAGACGGGTTCCAGCCGCTTTTTATCCGCCTCCGAAAACGTCTTGCGCACCCGCTCGGCCGGCGCGGTCGGCGCTTTGATCTCCTGCCGCAAGGGCCGGGCCACAATCTCTTCCGTTCCCACCGCTTGGCGGAGAAAATCAATGGCCTCGCCTTTCAGCAGCTCGGGCGAGGTCCCCTTGGCTGCGGGAGCCTCCTGGACACGCGGGGGTGCGGGCGGCGGGGGCGCGAGTTTCGGAGAAGGTTCTTCTGAAACGGGGACTGCCTTGACCGCCGGCTGGGCCACGCTCGGCGCCGGGGCCGGGGAGGGCGGCGGAGCCGCCGCCGTTTGCAAGGGAGTTTCTGGAGCGGCCGGGCTTAAGGTGATCTTCGGACCTTCCGATCCCGGTTCCGCCAGCGCCGGAGGCGGTTGCTCTTCGGAAGCCGGCGTGAATTTGATTTTGGGTGCCTCCGGGCTCCGAGGGGGAGGCGGAGCGGGCGAAGGCGGCTCCGGTTTCGCCGGCGGGGCCGCCGCGGCTTTGGGCTTGGCCGCGGCCGGCGGGAGCCCGAGCAGGGTGCGGTAAATTTCGATCCGGCTGAGCTTCTCCTTCAGTTCCTCCAGCTTGAGCTGGTCCTCCCGCAGGACTTGCACCGCCATGCCCGCCTTTTGGCCAAGCGTCGCAGCTTCGGCGGTGTCCTGAATTTTCACCACCTCTCCGAGAAAGGAAAAGCCCTCTTCCAGCTCAGGCAAGGTGAGGACCAGCTCCAGGATATCGTGGAGGGAAGAGGGTTGGGTGGTTTTGACATAAAGACCACCGTGGCGCAGGTTGTTCTCGTATTCCCGGCAGAACGACTCCACCGAGGGGTATTTGATGCGAAGCTTCTTGACGGCGTGGGCCACGATCCCTCCGGCGCCGGCGCCCGCGGGAGCGCGCGGAGGATACCTTGACGCTTCCTGGCCAAGGCACCGGTTGCCCCTGGCCTGGGTATCCCTTTCCAGGCTAACTTGAACCGCTTTCCATAACTATTGTAATCGAAATGGACTCAACCGGTCAAACGGGCCCGACCCTGCTCCGCGGAAAGGCCGGTCACTCGGACTACCTTGCGGTGAGACTTTTCGCCGGAGACAAGTTCCACCCGGTTGGCCGACACCTCCAGGACCCGGGCGAGAAACTTGAGCAGCCGGCGGTTGGCCTGGCCGGCCACCGGCGCCGCGGTCAGGCGGACTTTCAGAAACCCCTCCGGCGTCGGCCCGACCACCTCGTCCTGGCGCGCCCGCGGCTGCACCTTAAGCCGCAGCCGCAAGTGGTCGCCCCGGTCTTCCAGCCAGGCCGCTTCCGACCCGGGGGCCACCTTCTATTTCTCCCGGGGCTTGGCCGCGAGCCGCTTCACCTTCTCTTCCTGCTCGGCCGTTTCCGCTTCTTCCTCCCGGCCCATGTCCAACAGCTTCAGGTGGGTGACCAGGGTGGCCCGCAAATCCTCTTCCAGCAAGAGCCGCTCGCGTTTCAGCTCCTGGATCTTTTCCTCCAGCTCCACCACCCGCGCCTGCGCCCGCTCCTGAATCCGCTCCGCCTCCAGCTCCGCCTCGGACAAGATCACCTGCGCCTCTTTCACCACGTTGTTCTTCATGTCCTGCGCGATCTTCTGCGCCATCATCATCGTCTCTTTCAGCGTCTGCTCCCGGTCGCGGTATTCCGAAAGCTGCGACTTGAGCCGGGAAAGCTCCTCGGTCAGGTAGTGGTTCTCCTTGATCTTCTCCTCCAGCTCCGCGGCCACCATCTCCAGAAAGATGGACACTTCCTCCCCGTCGCACCCCCACAGCCGGTTGCGAAACTTGTGGTTCTGGATATCCAACGGCGTGATCTTCATCGCGCTCCTCCTCCCGCGGCCTCCTCCCAGCCGCCTACCCTCTCGGCTTCCCCAACTCCTGCGCCCGCAGCGTGGCCTTCTCCACCGCCTCGATCAGCGCGCTTCTCACCCGCGCCCGCTCCAGCACCGCCAGCCCGGCAATGGTGGTGCCCCCGGGCGAAGTCACCATGTCCTTGAGCTTGGCCGGGTGTTCCCCGGTCTCCAGCACCATCGCCGCGGCACCCGCCACCGTGCGCGCCGCCAGCGTGAGCGCCGCCTCCCGCGTTAGCCCCATCTTCACCCCGCCGTCGGCCAGGGCCTCGATCACGAGATACACGTAGGCCGGACCGCTGCCGGAGAGACCGGTCACCGCGTCCAGCAGCGACTCGTTGGCAAACTCCAGGGCCGGGCCCAGGGCGGAAAGGATCTCCCGGGCCAGGGCCTTTTCGGCCGGCCGCACCTTGGGCCCGGCGTAAAAACCGGACACGCCTTTGCCGATCAGGGCCGGCGTGTTGGGCATGGCGCGGACGATCCGGGCGTCAGGCCCGAGGTATCCGGCGATCAGGCTGATCGGGATTCCGGCCGCGATGGAGAGCACCAGGGGGCTTTTTTTGGCAAGCGGCCCGATCTCCCGGAGCACGGGTTCCATCACCTGCGGCTTCACCGCCAGCACCGCCACGTCGCAGGACCGGAAAAGCTCGCCGTTGCTTTTCGCGGCGCGGATCCGATAGGCCTTCTGCAGGGTCTGGAGCTTGTTGCGGTCCACGTCAAACGACAGGACCCGGCTGCCCGGCACCCCGCTCTTGACCAGGCCCCGGATCATGGCCCCGGCCATGTTGCCGGCCCCCACAAAACCCACGGTCTGTTGCTTGCGCATCATCTTGCTCCGAATATCGCCGTGCCTACCCGCACCATGGTCGCCCCTTCCTCGATCGCCACTTGAAAGTCGTGCGACAGGCCCATGGACAGCTCCCGCAACTCGGCTCGCCCAAGAAGCCGCGCCTGCTCTTGATCGCGCAGCTCCCGCAGCCGCCGGTAAAAGGGCCGGCTCGGCTCGCCCTCCGGGAAATAGGGCGGCATGGTCATCAGACCCCGGAGCTTCAGGTGCGGGCGCAAAAGCGCCGCCTCGATCACCTCCGGCAGTCCGGCCTCGGTCATGCCCGACTTGCTCTCTTCCCCGCCCAGGTTCACCTCCAGCAGGATCTCCTGGACCAGGCCCTTCCCGGCCGCCCGCTTCTCCAGCTCCTCAAGCAGCTTCACGCTGTCCACCGAGTGGATCAGCGCCGCTTCGCCGGCCAGGTGCTTGACCTTGTTGGTCTGCAAGTGCCCGATGAAGTGCCAGCGCACCCGCGGGTCCGACACCTCCGCCATCTTCTCGCGCAGCTCCTGCGCGTAATTCTCCCCGAAATCAACCTGCCCGGCTCTAATCGCCGCCTGGATTTCCTCTACCGGCTTGGTCTTGGACACCGCGACCAGGGTCACCTCTCCGGGATCGCGTCCCGCTCTCCGCGCCGCTTCCGCCATGCCCTGGCGGACCGCAGCCAGCCGCTCGGCAATCCCCTCAGCCATGACCGGGCCGAGGCTCGATGATCCCGAGGCGCAAGAGGTCGCTCACCAGCTCGGCCATGGGCAGGCCCACCACGTTGGTGTAAGAACCCGCGATCGCCTCCACCAGCGCCGCGCCCATCCCCTGCGCCGCGTAGGCCCCGGCCTTGTCATACGGCTCGTCCGTGTCCAGGTAGGCCTCGATCTCCGCGGGGATCAAGGCCCGGATCTGAACCTCCGAGCGGACCGCCTTCTCCACCCGCTTGCCTTCCACCGGCCAAAACAGGCAATAGCCGCTGATTACCTGGTGCCCCCGGCCCGCGAGCTTCTGCAAAAACCGGCGCGCCTGCTCCCGGTCCCGGGGCTTGCCCAGAATCTCGCCCTCCAGGATCACGATGGTGTCCACCCCCAGATACCAGCGGCCCGCGTCCGCGCCCGGACGACGGGCCACATTCTCCGCCTTTTCCCGGGCAAAGCCGAGGGCGCTCCTGGCCGGGTCGCCCGGGGCATGGTTGGTCTCGGCAATGGCGCTGGGGATGATCTCAAACTCGATCCCCGCGAGGCCCAAGAGCTCCCGCCGGCGGGGAGAAGCCGAAGCCAGCACCAGCGGCATCTTATTGCGATACATGGAAGTTATTGACAGTATAACCTATTTGGAAAGGCATGGCAAGGCGGGAGCCGACCAGTAGTCGGTACTGCCTACTTTCCGAGTATCCGCAGATTACCCAGCGCGGCCGAGCCGCAACCAAAGAGGAATTGGAAACCGCAGATGGACGCAGATAAACGCAAATGAAGAGGAAGAAAGGATTTATCCACGAAAAGGCACGAATGAGCGCGAAGGTAAGAGAATTTTATACGGCTTGGTTTCTTCGTGTCCCTTCGTGTTCCTTGGTGGATAGATATCTTTTTTGTTTTTCTATCCGCGTTAATCCGCGGTTAAAATTATCTTTCCAAATAAAAAGATGTTGCCAGATTGCAATGCAGATTCTATTCCCGTTTCCGTGAACGTGAACGTGCACGAAATCGGTTGACGGTTGGCGGAAAGGCGGCTCTCTCCAATTCCGACAGAGGCGGGACAGCCCATAAGAAAAAACCTCTCATTCCTCGTAAAGTTTAAAGTAAAGTTCTGACCCCAATCCGCTTGACAAGCTTAATGGAATGGTGCATTCTGGATCAAAATCTTAAGAACTGTGCCATATAGATAGTTCCTTTTATCAGGCCTGCAAGCCTGGAGTTGAAGACAAAAGCCAGCCTAAAGAGAGGCGTGAGTGTTTGCACTTCTTAAATCGAGTTTGGCACGAGGAGCTTCTATGAAGATCCCTGGGAGGTAGGTTTACCTTGCCGGGGATTTTTTGTGCGCGATGGATTTGCGCGGCTGAGGCTTCGGCCGTGAGCTCAGTCGAACGGTCAGCCACGCCCCTAATGTGTCCATTTGATCGGGGGGAGTGAAGATGAATAAGGAAAAGAAGAGTAGCAAGAGCAAAGTGAGCTGGGCGATAGTCCTGATCGTGGTGCTCTTGGTGTTGGTTGGAGGGGGATGGTGGTTGTGGGGAAAAGATTATCTCAAGGGAGCGGGAGCGGAAGGCGAGGTGGTGAAGAAGGGGGATCAGCCGGGCAAAGTTGCGGGAGCAATGCCGGCGCCGGGGGGAGATGAGGAGAGGTTGGCGAAGATGGAAAAGGGAGAAGTGGAAGGCACAGAAGCGGCCCTGGCTCAGGAAAGCGCCAAGAAACCTCCAAAGATGATTGAATACAAGAAAAGGCTGATCAAAGATTTTGGTCCGTGGAATTCGGGGGAGGATTCATTGCATTACCAATCAAATTGCAGAGGCCCTGAGGATTTAGATTGTGGATCTCCTATTGGCCCTCGTGGTTTATTGGTAAACAAGGAGGGGCATATCCTTATTTTTGATCTGAGCGTGGATGGCGGTGGTTTAAAGGTTTATGATTCTACTGGTAGATTACTTAACAAACGGTATGATTCGGATAGGCCACTTGGAATTGATGGAAAAGGTAATATCTATTGTTTGAACAGAATCCTTGATTCATCATTACAGGCCATTAAATCAGATTATTTGCCTCGTTCTTTTAATGAACAAACAGATCATTTCGTGTCAGAAGACGGTAAATTATATTTTTTATCAAGGGATCGTCTTAATCATGCTGATAAACAGACTTATTTTTATGAATGCGATCCATTCTCCACAGAAACCAGAGTAGATGAATTAATAGCCAAGTATAATCCTGGCTGGCCTCCCAGATTAGTTATACCCTGCGATAAAATAGATGAAAATAAGGCACCTTATTTTCTAAGCTTGATTAAAACAAGAGAAGAAAATAAAGGTTTCTTTTCGCGTGAGGATATTAAAAATAAAATTGATTATGACCCGTCCCTAACAATAAAACTTGGTTTATTAATTGCAGTTGATATTAATAATAATATATACTGTGAATTTCGTGAAGTTCGTTATTCTGAACCACAAGTAGATAATTACAAAATGGGAATATTTAATAATGCTCGCGAGTTGATCGGATATATCTCTCTTTGTAAAGATTCAGTGGATCTGATTGACCCTAAGGGTAGACGATCTAGATATATTTATGTTGATTATTATTCAGGAAACGTTTATCAAATTTGCACCAGCGAGGCGGGTGCATCTCTTGTGGTTTGGGAAGCAGAAAGGGAGGAATGAAAATGAAGCGAACCATATTAATTGCGATTCTATTAATTTTTTTTCGAGTGCAGATTGCACATACTCAAACCATTGAGGACGCAGATTGTTATGCATTTCATCCTTTCGTTTGCGGAACAAGAAACTCAGACATTAGTGATTACTGGGGTATGGACGGCTTCTATTACTTCGATAATTCGGTAGGAAGGTTTGAGTATGGGGAATGGTTGATTAGGAGGCCAAAATAAATATAGATGTGACTTTGTGGCGACATGGGATTATACCGGCACGCCTTACAAATGGACTGGATTCGATACACCAGAGCGGGTAAATAAGAAGATAACGGAAGGACTCGGCTTAGGGGCACACTCATGGCATCAGACACCCGGTGAAAATATTAATTGGGCGACTGGAATAGACTGCTCAGGTTTTGTTACAAGAATGTGGTTTCCAGATCGTGATGATGATTGGGAAAAACTTGGATCGTGCGGTTCGAAAGATGAGTGTATGAAAGATATTCCGAAAGAGAAAAGGTGGAAAGGTCTTACTGATTATAGTTATCGTGTTCCTGGTTGGGATGCCGCATTTAATGATGCCCTCAATAAGCCAGAGGATTGGGGTCAGAGCCTGACTATTCACTATTTTTGAGTTCAAACTTAGGGGTTCGCGGCCACCCCAGCCTCTAAGGTCACCCGCGCCCTGAAAGTCTTCAGTTGACAAAGAATCTTAGTGCCCTTCGTGTCCTTCGTGGATAATCTTCTCTCTTGAATCTGCGTAATCTGACTTCGGCGAGCTCAGTCGAGCCGCGAAATCTGCGGAGCTTCTTTCTTCATTCCGATCCGGGGTCTCAAGCCTCTTGCTTCATGCCTCAAGCCTTTTTCCGTTCAAGTTCAGGTTCAAGTTCAAGGTTAAAAAAATCTGCGCAATCGGCGTAATCGGTGGATGATCATCCTTCTCTTTTCTTACTTTGTGTCCCTTAGTGTCTCTTCGTGGATGTTTCTTTCTTGACCTGGCTACCGATTACTGCCTGCTGAGATTCCGTTCACGTTCACGGCAACGGTCACGGAAACGGGAAGAGAATCTGCGCAATCGGCGTAATCGGTGGATAGCCCCTAAAAAGAAAGAGTGGGGAAGCCTGGCAGCTTCCCCACTTGAAGGCCCTCCCTGGCGGAGGGTGATTATCGGGCAACCTCGGTTTCCGCTTCCATCGTTCCTCCCGCGGCGGCAGCAAGGGTCCATAGGGTTGGGTGGTGAGCTAATCGGCACCAACCGCCGCGGACAGGCCAATTTTATTCCTCCTTAAATGTCTTGAAGAGGCCGCCCGATAATTTCAAAGATCACGAATCTTGTGCCTGAATGTAGCACATTGATTTTATTTGTCAAGAAAAAAATACAATATCTGGTATTTTTTTTAAGAATGGCCACAACCCATTGATATTAAACAATAAATTTTTCTAAATTTAGTGATGTGAATTACAAGAAGATTGAATTCCGGGCCGGATTTTCAAAAATCCAAGATCTTATTGGATATATTTGAAAATTGGCCGGGGGACGAAAAAGTGGCTATTCCCAACTAAGGGGCCAGGGGCAAGCCGACCGCTCAGGCCAAGACTCAATACCGTTCATTAACATTTCACGCCAAGCCGCCAAGACGCAAAAAACCAAGCTTAAGGTCTAAGCCACCACCCAAGTCTTTGCGGCTTTGCTTCTTGGCGGCTAATCCCCGGCAAGCAGGGGGCCCATGTCGCCCCGACCAAACCCAAGCCGCCGCGCTCGGCTTGCTCGCGGCAAGCAAGAACTCTTCTTTTCCCTTTCGCGTCTTTGCGTCTGGGCGTGAGACCTCTTCCTGGGCTTAAATGAACCGCATTAGGCCAGGACGACGCCAAGCAGGAGGATCAAAAGGAAGGGGGAGACGAGCCAGGGCAGAGAGAGAGCGGGCAGGCCGAGCCCGGCCGGGTTGAGGGCGCCGAAGGCCAGGAGGTTGCCGGCGAGCAGGCCGCCGAGGATGCCGATGATCAGCAGGACCAGTCCTACCCGGGAAAGGCGGGACCTTGGCGCCGGCTCGAGCAGGTCGGTGGCGAGGAGCCCGAAGTTCTTGATCATGGGGTAAAGGATCGCCACCAGGAACGGCGAGATCAAGAGCGCCATCAGGGCGTTGTTGATCAGGATGATGTTGACCAGGGCCTTGAAGGGGGCGAGCCCCAGGAGGTCCACGCCCCAGGCGATGACCAGGGCGCAGGCGCCGGCGCCGAGGAGGAAGGCGAGCAGGAGCTTGGCCCAGCCGGTTACTGAGAGAGGCTGCGGCTCCTGGTCCGAGAGCGCCCGCCAGGCGCGATAGGGGATGTAGCCGTAGAGGAAGTTGCCGAGGAAGCCGAAGATCGAGCCGGGCCCGAGCATGCCGAAGAAGTCGCCGATCAGGTTGCCGAAGGCCGATCCCCAGGCCCCGGCCGGGCCGAACAGGATCGAGCACAGGGGCGGGAGCGCCGCGGCCGGCCGGATCTCGGTCAGGCCCGGGATCACGGGGATGGCCTTGAACGGGATCAGGACCGCGGCATAGACCGCGGCCGAGACCGCGCTGAGCACCACCATCCGGGTGTTCGACCACATCCGGACCAGATCTTGCATCGCGCTTCCGGCTTTCAGGACGATGAGCGAAGCCGGGCCAAGAACTTCCCCACCGGCCCGGGCTGGGGATGCTCTTCCAGCCAGCGCAAATAGTCCTGCCAGATCTGGCGGGTCGAATGCTCGGGCACAAAGCCCAGCTCTCGCCGGGCCTTTTCGCCGTCGGCCACCCATTGCCAGCGGAAAAAGTCGAGCGCCGAGCTCGGCGCCTCCAGGACCTTCAGACGCAAGACCCAGCTCAGGTCAATCAGGGGATAGGCCAGCCAGGCCGGGAAATTGATGCGCACGCCCCGGCCCTTGATCTGCCAGGCTTCCTCCAAAGTGATCGTGCCCTCGCCCACGATGTTGAAAATCCCCCGCGCCTTTTGCTCAAAGGCCAGCGCCACCGCCCGGGTCACGTCGTCCTCATGCACGAACTGGAGCTCGGGGTTACAGCCGTCAATGACGATGTTGATCGGCTGGACCATGCCCCGGGAGATGAAGTTGTCGAGGTTCGGGCCCATCACGATGCAGGGCCGGAAGATGGTGACCGCGACCTCCGGGTGGCGGCGGGCGAAATCCTGGAGCAGGAGGTCCATCTCCCGCTTGTCCTGGGCATACTGGAAAGTCGGGGCCGACCGCAGCGGCATCTCCTCCTTCAAGCGGGGCGGGTTGTCGGGCAGAGAGCCGTAAGCCGAGGTCGAGCTGGTGGCGAGCACCTGCTCGGCCTGGCACAGCCGCGCCGCTTCCAGCACGTTGCGGGTGCCGCCGAGGTTCACCGCATGCATCTCCTCCCGGTCGTGGATGGGGTTGAGCACAAACGCCAGGTGAATGACGCGCTTCACCCCCTCCTTCTGGAAGAGCCGAGGAAGCTCCGGGTCGCGCACGTCACGCCGGAAAAAGTCGAGCTTGGCCGAGGGCACCGCCGGCTTTTTCAAATCCAGGCCGATGATCCGCGAGCATAGCCGGTGCTCCTCCAAAAGCCGGATCACCCGGCCGCCAATGTAGCCGCCGGCGCCGGTTATCGCCACCACCGACATGGCCCTGCAATCTAGCATCGCCTCCCCTGGGGGTCAAGCTTGCGCGGGACCGGAGACCCGGTTAGGATAGTGCCGGAAACAGGGAGGAGAGCGAATGGAAAAATCACTGGTGATCATCGGCGCCGGGATCGCGGGACTCGCGGCCGGCTGCTACGGCCGGATGAACGGCTACTCCACCACGATCTTCGAGCTGCACGACAAGCCGGGCGGGCTCTGCACCTCCTGGCAGCGCAGGGGCTACACCTTCGACGGGTGCCTGCACTGGCTGGTGGGCAGCGCGCCGGGCAACGACTTTTACCGGATCTGGCAGGAGCTGGGCGCGGTGCAGGGCCGGAAGATGGTGGACCACGAGGAGTTCGTGCGGATCGAAGGCGCGGCCGGCAAGACCCTGATCGTTTACACCGACATTGACCGGCTGGAGCGGCACTTACTCGAGCTGGCCCCGGCGGACCGCAAAACCATCCTGGAGTTCAGCCGGGCCGTGCGCCGCTTCGCCCGCCTGTCCATGCGGCTGGATAAGCCCAGCGAGCTTTACACCTGGCGGGACACCCTGGACATGCTCCGGCGGGTCCGGCCCTATGCCTATTCCCTTTGGAAATACGGCAAGACCTCGGTGCAGGAATTCGCGCAAAAGTTCACCGACCCGTTCCTGCGCGAGACCTTCCCGCTGGTCTTCGAGCTCCCGGACTTCCCGATGCTGGCGATGCTCATGACTCTGGCCTGGATGCACGAAAAGTCCTCCGGCTACCCCGTCGGCGGCTCGCTCGAATTCAGCCGCGCCATCGAGCGCCGCTACCTCACGCTGGCCGGCGAGCTCCGCTACCGGGCGCGGGTGGAGAAGATCCTGGTGGAAGACCATCGCGCGGTCGGGGTGCGCCTGGCCGACGGGAGCGAGCACCGGGGCGACTTCGTCATCTCCGCGGCCGACGGCCACGCCACGCTCTTCCAGATGCTCCAGGGGAAATACGGGGACGAAAAAGTGCGGGGCTACTACCGGAAGCTTCCCATCTTTGATCCGATCATCCAGGTAACGGCCGGGGTGGGGGTGGACCTTTCCGCCGCGCCCCATGCAGTTATGTATCCGCTGCCCGAGCCGGTCACCATCGCCGGCCGGGAGCAGAAGCGGATCGGGGTGATGCACTACGGGTTCGACCCGACCTTGGCGCCTCCGGGCAAGTCCGTCCTCAAGGTCATGTTCCCCGCGGACTACGACTACTGGAAAAAGCTGGGCGAGAACCGGGAGCTTTATGAGGACGAAAAAGAAAAGATCTCGGACCAGGTGGTGGGTCTGCTGGAACAGCGGTTCCCCCAGATCCGGGGCAAAGTGGAGGTGGTGGACGTGGCCACGCCCTTGACCTACGAGCGCTACACCGGCAACTGGCGCGGCTCCATGGAAGGCTGGATGATCACCACCCGCTCCCTGTTCCTGCAGATGAAGAAGACCCTGGCCGGGCTGGAAAACTTTTACCAGATCGGGCAATGGGTCCAGCCGGGCGGGGGCGTGCCCCCGGCGGCGCTGTCCGGCCGGGAGGTGATCCAAATCATCTGCCACCGGGAGGGGAAATCTTTTCAGACCAGCCTTCCCGCCGCCTGAAGGAGACAAGGAAAAAATGCCGGAGCGGCGCCATGACCTGGACTGGCTGCGGATCTTCGCGGTCCTGCTCCTGATCTATTTCCATTCCGCCCGCATCTTCGACTTTGACCCGTTCTACGTGAAGAACCAGGTCACCAGCTTTGGCCTGGCCGCCTTCATCGTCTTCGTCAACCAGTGGCACATGCAACTCTTTATCCTAATCGCCGGCGCCTCCACCTTCTACGCGCTCGGTTTCCGCAGCGGGGCCCACTATGCCAAGGAAAGGTTCCTGCGCCTGTTCGTGCCCTTTGTCTTCGGCACCGCAGTGATCGTGCCGCCCCAATGTTATTACACCTTGCTCCGCAACCCGGCTTACCAGGATTCCTACCTCCAGTTCCTTCCCCATTTTTTCGACATTGACCCGGCCACCGCCGGCGGCTACCGGGGCACCTTCGAATGGGGCCACCTGTGGTTCATCCTCTACCTCTTCACCTTCTCCCTGCTCGCGCTTCCCCTGTTCCTCTTCCTCCGCCGCGAAACCGGCCGGCAAGCGACCGCCCGCTTGGCCGCCTGGACCGCAAAAGGGAGGAGACTCCTCTGCTGGGCCTTGCCCCTGGTCTTGATCGAGGGAGCGCTCCGGCCCGGCTGGCCCGGCAGGCAGCAGAACCTTTACAACGACTGGGCAAATTTCGTATCCTACCTCACCTATTTCATCTACGGCTACATCCTCAGCTCGGACCCGCGCTTCGGCCGGGCCGTGGACCGGAGCTGGAAAACCGCCCTGGCCCTCGCCCTCGCCCTGTTCGCGGTCCTGTTCTGGGCGATGGCCACGGACCATGACCCGCCCCGGGGCTACACCCCCGGCTTTATCCTGTTCATGCTCGTCCTCGGCTTCCACTCGTGGTTCTGGCTCGTGGCCATCCTGGGCGCAGGCCGGAAATACCTCAACTTCTACCACCGCGCGTTGGCCTACGCCAACCCCGCGGCTTACCCCTTCTACATCCTCCACCAGACCGTGATCGTGGTGATCGGGTTCTACGTGGTGAAATGGAGCGCGGGAGTGCCCCTGAAATACCTGGTCATCACCACCGCCGCGCTGGTCGCCACGATCTTGATTTACGACCTGGCGGTCCGGCGCGCGAACGTGACCCGGGCCTTGTTCGGAATGAAACCGCTCGGAGGAAAAAGCTAAAAGAAGCGAGGGTTATTCGCAGTTGTCCCAGCAGGTCTGGGTGGAGCCGTCGGTGCACTGGTAGGTGACCTGGTGGCAGGAGCAATCGCCGTGCTTTTCCTTTTTCTGGGACCGGGCGATGGGCTTGCCCGGGCAGGGCGGGCAGGTGTTTTCCAGGAAACAACTGTAACCGGCCGGCGCCGGCTGGGAGCGGGCTGAAGCCAAGCGGGGTGTGGGCTCCCGGCTCCCGGCCCGGCCGAGGGTCCAGCCGGCTGCGGCCAGCGCCAAGACCAGGGCGACGGCGAGGAATAAGTTTCGGGCCACTTTCATCTTCTCTTCTTCTACCTAGCATACTCCAAAGCCGATCAAATCTCAAATCCTAACCCGGCCGAGCCGGAACCAAAGAAAAGGGGGAAGATTTCACGCAAAGGCGCCAAGACGCTAAGGGTTAGAGCTATTGGGGGAGAGAGAATGGTTCAGATTTTAATCTTTCCTCTCATCCCAAGGTCGCGGCGCTCTCGGCCGAGGGCGGGCCGAACGGCCAAGAAACAAAGTCGCAAAGGAACAACTCTTGGCGGCTTCAGGTTCTTGGCGTCGGCTTCTTCTTGATTTTTCCTCACCTTCGCGACTTTGCGCCTTGGCGTGAAACCTCTTCTTTCATTCCGGCATAAAATCATGACCACTTTGGCTACAATTTCAGCCGTAAGGGACTAAAGGGGGTCACGCTTGACATTTGCACAAGTGGAAACAGGCGCTCGCTGATTTATCCTTGCTCCCTTCGTGCCTTGGTGCCTGAGCAGGTATTGGGGTCAGAAGACTGGCCCACCCCCAATTTTCCGGGAACCGAGGGTAGGGGCGCGATTTATCGCGCCCTTGCAGGGATGTGGGCGCAATGAATTGCGCCCCTACGCCGGCCGAAAATACGCGGCGCGGTTAAAAAATGGGGGTGGGCAAGGGTCAGAAGACCCTTGACAAAATCATTCATTTTTATTAAATACTATACCCGGGTTGACGAGACACAGGGGCGGTTTCGGATTCGTCAACAGCGGTTTAAGCTCATCCGCTTCGATCTTCCAGGGCGCGCTCATGCCCCGGCCGGGAGACTCCTCCCGCCCGGAACCGGCGGGCCGTCCTCCAGAACCGGGGCTGGGCAAGAGGAAGGAAGGGAAATGATCCATGGTCAAGGGTAGTTTGATGCTCGATTACGTCCGGCTGATCCGGGCCAACCGCGACCGGAACTGGGACCGCTGGCTTAAGCCCGCGGACTGGGAGATCATCAACGGCAAGGTGCTGGCCTCGCAAAAATTCCCCTACGAATCGTTCCGCCGGATCGCCTTCGCGGTCTTCAAGGAGATCGCCCAGTCCAACCTGGAGACGGCGCGCGGCTTCGGCCGCTTTACCATCCGCGGCCTGATCCAGGTTTACCAGGCGAGCATCCTGGTGCCGGGCGACCCGATGACGAGCGTGCGCAAACTGTCCCAGTTGAGAAAGCTGCTGATCGAGGAGGGGGGCGAGACGCGGGTGGAAGCGCGGGGTCCGAAGGGTCTTCGCTACGAGGTGGGGCTGCCGGAAGGGGAGACGCACGACGAGGCCCTGCAGGCTTACACTTACCAGATCGCCGGGCAGTTGGAGGAGTTGATCGAGCGGGCCGGGGGCAAGCAGGCCCGGACCAGCGTCGAGAAGACCCTGGTGGGTTACGAAATTCTGGCGCAGTGGGAGTGAAAAGGGTCAGA
>Ga0154610_1002_pt3 | contig 19168 bp, 18 predicted proteins | sample Rifle2008BG13ft_FD_116039 | JGI IMG/M metagenome (GOLD analysis project Ga0154610, IMG submission 116039) | Deltaproteobacteria bacterium RBG_13_61_14 | reverse complement strand
CTGACGCCCGGAGCAGTGGAAAAATATGAGCTGGATTTATGGGCCACGTCCAATGTGTTCAAGGCCGGGCACCGCCTCCGGGTGGAGGTGTCGAGCAGTAACTTTCCTCGCTTCAACCGCAACCTCAATACCGGCGAGCCGGTGCCGGGCGCGACCAAGGCGGTGGTCGCGAATCAGACCATCTATCACGATTGGGAGCGTCCCTCGCACATCACTTTGCCGATTATCCCGAGGTAAAGCTCCCACCGACAGCAGCTCGACCCTCTCCCGCGGGGAGAGGGTTAGGGTGAGGGCGCGACTCCGAACAAGCGCTGATGGAGGAAGAGCACGACCAGGAAAGCTATGACCGCAATCAGGATCAAGGGCAGGCTGAACTGGCCGGGCTCGAGGGTGGTCTTGCCCCGGATAATGGCGGCAAAGGGGAAGATGGAGGTCTTCTCCTGTAAGGCCCGATAGGCTTCTCCCTTTTCCCGCGCCTTGCGGCGGTCCTGGTGATAGACGCCCAAGAATCCCACCACAAAGATGGAGCCGAAAAAGACCACGTCACCCAGAAAGCCGTTGGCGATGACATGGGCCAGGGCAAAAGCGGCGAGTCCCATGTCCATGGGGTGGCGGGTGATGCGGAGGATGCCGCGCGGTTCCATCGCCGCGGGTATGAGGCTGGCCGGGGAGGGGTTGGCGAGGGAGAGCGCGAGGAAGAGGAAAGCGATGAGCATGAGGAGATAGATGGGCGGGTAGAGCCAGCCGGGAGTGGACCAGAGCCAAGCGCCCTCGTGCCGATGATAGGCAAAGACCAGGATGGCGCCGCCCAGGGTGGCGATGCTGACCAAAGAATAGACGGCCAGGAACGGCAGTTGCCCCAACTTTTCCTTCAGGCCTTCCCGAAGGCGGCCGTGGGAAAGGGCGAAGTGGGTCGCCACAAAAAGAACACTGAGAAGAATGAGCAAATAGAGCGCCATCACCGTCCCTCCTTTATTGGATCTTGCATTCGCGGAAGCTGCTTTTAAGTCTGAGCCACGGTCGCGGCTTTGTCAAGAGACGGCGCGGCGAAAGGGCCGGGCCGGTTGCGGCCAGCGCCGATTGCTGCAGGAATTTTCTCCGGTCCATTTTCTTTCTAGTGCTCTGTCAAGGCAAATTTGCGGAATGGGAATGTAGGGGCACGGCTTGCCGTGCCCAGGATCAGGGCGGGGCAAGCCCCGCCCCTACCAAGAATTTATTCCACATTTATCGTTTGACCGAGCACTACTTTAGAATTCTGATTTTTTCAGTGAATCAAGTCAAGGCAAAGTCCCGATCCTAAATCTCCGGCTAAGAATTTATCACCTTAATTTTTAAGCAATTGCCCTTTTCTTTAAGGTGCGTTAGGCAAAGCCGTGGCTGTGGCCTGGTAGGGGCGCAATGCCGTGCCCCTACGAATTCGAGGAAGGGTTGACCAAACGCGGCGGCGGGAAGGGCAGGGTCGGGGCCGCCACCGGCCGCGATATTTTTTTGCGCTTGAGTTTTTCCACCAAAGTGGTCCGGTTGATCTTTAGCAACTCCGCGGCCTTGTTCTTGTTCCAATTCGACTGTTGCAAGGCCTGGAGCAGGAGCTGATGTTCGAAGCGGTCCACTTCTTCCCGGAAATTGATCGCGCCGGCCGCGGGCAACGCGGCAGTCTGAAGACCAAGGGCATGCAGAGCAGGACCTTGCAACACCGCGGGTAAATCCGCTTTCCGGATATCACCTTCGCCTTTGAGGATGGCCAGGCGGGCGATCAGGTTCTCCAGTTCCCGGACATTGCCCGGCCAGGGATAGCCTTGCAAGCAGGCTAAAGCTTCCGGGCTAAAACCTTCCAGCCGGCTGTGGTGCAGGCGGTTCAGTTTTTCCAGAAAATACTGGGCGAGCAAGAGGATGTCCGCCGGCTTCTCGCGCATGGCGGGAACGTGTAGCGGAATCACGTTCAAGCGATAGAACAGGTCTTCCCGAAACCGGCCGGCCGCGACCAACTCTTCCAGGTTATGGTTGGTCGCCGTCACGATCCGGACGTTGGCTTTCCGGCTCTGGGCCGAGCCGACCGGATAATATTCGCGTTCCTGGAGCAGGCGCAGGATCTTGACCTGCAAGGTCAGGCTCAAGTCCCCGATCTCGTCCAAAAAAAGAGTGCCGCCATCGGCCTGTTCCACCCGGCCCGCGTGGTCCAGAATGGCGCCGGTAAAAGCGCCGCGCAGGTGGCCGAAGAGCTCGCTCTCCATCAACCCTTCCGGAATGGCCCCGCAGTTCAGGGCGACCAAGGGTTTTCCCCGCCGCCGGCTCTGGCTGTGGATGGCCTGGGCGACCAGTTCCTTGCCGGTGCCGCTCGCGCCGGTAATCAGAACCGTGGTGTCCGATTCCGCCACCCGGGGTATCTTTTGATAAAGCGTGTGCATCATTTCGCTCTCGCCGACCATGCCGAAATGGAGAGACCATTTCGCGGCCCGGGCGGCCTCGGCCAGAGCTTCCTGCACCATGGCAATAAGGACCTTGCGGCGAAAGGGCTTGCACAGCAGACGGTCCACCCCCTGGCGCCGGGCCTCGCGGTCCAGATCATCGTCCAGGAAAGCGCTGAACAGGATCACCCGGACTTCGGCCCGGATGGCCCGGATGTCTTCCAGGACCTGGAGCCCGTCCCGACCCGGCAGCCGGTAGTCGGTCAGCACCAGATCAAAATCACGTCCCCGATAGGTCTCCACCGCTTGTTCGCCCGAGGATGCGCCTTCCACCTCCCAGCCTTCCGCGCTCAGGACCCGCTGCAAGTAGGCTAAGCCCAGAGGTTCGTCGTCCACTACTAAAATATGTGGCATGGCCATTATTTTTTTCCTTTTGGATAAATAAATTGCGGGCCTAAAGATGATAGATTTGGTTAAGCAAGATCTATGCCGGGGATTTTCGAACGGCCCTCCTGAAAAAATGGTAGGAATTATAGGGGGTTTGAAAAAGTCCTACAAATATAGGATCAGCAACTGTCCACCAAAATGGACGGATCAAGAGGGCCGCGGATAGCGCAGCGGGATGCTGTATTTCTTGACCTTGTAATAAAGGGCCGAGCGGGAGATCCGGAGCTGGCGGGCGGCCAGGGTAAAGTTGTATTGGCTTTCTTCCAGGGTCTTGGCGATGAGTTTGCTTTCCACGGCCTCGGTGGCCAGCACTTTGGCCTGGCGCAAAGAGAGGCCCAGGTTGAGGGGCACTTGGGCCACCGCAGCATCTGTCCGGATTTCCGGGGGAAGGGAAGAAACGAGCAGCTTGGAAGCAGGGTTGAGGACCAGGGAGCGCTCCAGGATATTTTCCAGCTCGCGGACATTACCCGGAAACGCATGATGACCGAGGCGCTCCATGTATTCGGGATCAATTTCCTGTATCTTCTTGCCGGTCTTGCGGCACAGCCGGGGCAAGAGGTGCGCGACGAGCAGGGGCAGATCCTGGATCCGGTCGCGCAGCGCCGGCAGATGCAGGGGCAGCACGCTCAACCGGTAATAAAGGTCTTCCCGGAACTGTTTCTTTGCCACTTCCTCCTTGAGGTTCTGATTGGTCGCCGCGATCACCCGCACATCCACCAGGGTGGGCCGGGCTTCCCCCACCCGCATGAACTCGCCTTCCTGAAGCACGCGCAAGATCTTGCTTTGCAGCTCCAGGTCCAACTCGCCGATTTCATCCAGGAAGATGGTCCCGGTGTCGGCTTCCTCGAAATAGCCCTTGCGCGGTTCCACTGCGCCGGTAAAGGCCCCGCGCACATAGCCGAAAAACTGGCTTTCCATCAAAGTATGGGGGATGGCGGCACAGTTGACCACCACGAAGGGCTTTCCCTGACGGGGGCTGAGTTGGTGGATGGTGCGCGCCGCCAATTCCTTGCCGGTCCCGGTCTCGCCGGTGATCAAGACCGTGCTCGGCACCCCGGCCACTTGCCCGATCAGGCGCTGCAGCTCGCGCATGGCCGGATGGTCGCCCACGATCCCGGCCAGCGGGCCCTTCTCCGAATCAGCCGAGCTCAGCCGGCGGTTTTCTTCCAGGAGCCGCTTGCGTTCCCGGGTCCGCTCCACCACCAGCCGGATTTGCTCCGCATCAAAGGGCTTCTGGATGTAGTCAATGGCTCCGGCCTTCATGGCCGCGATCCCGCTTTCCAGAGACCCATAGGCCGTGATAATGACCACCGGCAGGTCCAGCCAGCGGCCGCGGACCTCTTCCAGGACCGCCATTCCGCTTTTGCCCGGCATCCGCAAATCCAAAAGCAACAGGTCGGCCGCGTGGCCGCCCAGCCAAGACAAGGCCTCTTCCCCGGTTGCCGCCTTGTGGGGATGGCATTCTAATCGCGTGAGTAACCTGGCCAAAACTCGACGAATTTGAGGCTCATCATCTACAACTAAGACCTCGAGCGAGCCCACGCTGCCTCCGAACTGTCCACTTTTTTGAACAGATTGTGCAATTCGCTTTCCTTGAATAGTAGATTGGATGAGCTTTGTCAAGCTTTTTCCTCAAGAAGAGCAAAAATTTTTCGATAAGATAGATGTCAACTCCAAATAAAAGGATAAACATGGAAAAAGCAAAACTATTGATTGTGGACGATGAGGCCTTGATCCGCAAAGCGTTGGGCCGGGTCTTACGCGCGGAGCCGGTGGAGGTGTTAGAGGCGGAAAACGCGGCCGAGGCTCTCAAGCTGCTGGTGACCGAGCCGGTGGCTCTGGTCATCACCGATTACCGGATGCCGGGCATGGACGGTCTGGATTTCCTGCGCCTGGTCCGCGAGCGCTACCCGGATACCATCCGGATCATGCTCACCGGCCACGGCGACATGAGCACCGCGATTCAGGCCATCAACCAGGGCGATGTCTTCCGGTTTTTCACCAAGCCCTGGGACCAGGAGGAGTTGCTTCATTCCGTGCAAAAAGCGCTCAAGCTCCAGCATATACGGCTGTCCAACCGCCAACTGATCCGGGACCTGGAAGAACAGTTGGAGCACTTGCGCGGCCATGGCAACGGTCAAGAAGCCGAGAGCAGTGCCAAGCGCTGAATTCGACGGGCGGCCCCTGGCTCCCTCCCGGCCCGGCACGGTGCTGGTGCTGGATGATGAGCCGCTGATGCTCTCCGCCTGTGAGCGGATCCTCCGCAACGCCGGCCACCGAGTCATCCCGGTGGACAATGCACCCGGCGCATTGCAGGTGGTGGGAGAAGAGGCGGTGGACGTGGTCCTGGCCGACGTGCGCATGCCGGGCATGAGCGGGCTCGAGGCTCTGCCCATCCTCAAGCACCGCGATCCCGAGCTGGAAGTGATCATGATGAGCGGCTACGCCACCTTGCCCGAGGCGGTGCAGGCGATCAAGTCCGGCGCCTTTGACTTCCTGGCCAAGCCGTTCGAGGACATCGAGAAGGTCCAGCAGGCGGTGAGCCGGGCCCTGGCCCGCCACCGGATGCACCGGGCCCGGGAACTCCCGGAACCTGCCCTGGCTGGCATCGTGGGCCAAAGCCCGGTCATGCAGGACCTGTTCCGCCTGATCGAACGGGTGGCCCCCACCCAAAGCCCGGTCCTGATTCAGGGCGAAAGCGGCACCGGCAAGGAACTGGTGGCCCATGCGGTCCATCAGCTCTCTTCCCGGCGCCTCCGGGCCTTTGTGGTGGTCAACTGCGCGGCCATCGAGACCCTGTTCGAAAGCGAGTTCTTCGGCCACGAAAAAGGCGCCTTCACCGGCGCTATCCAACAGCACGTGGGCCTGTTCGAGTCCGCGGACCAGGGCACCATCTTCCTCGACGAAATCGGCGATATCTCTACTTACTCCCAGGTGAAACTGCTCCGGGTGATCGAGGTGGGCGAAGTCAAGCGGGTCGGATCCAACCGCACCGCCAAGGTCAACGTCCGCGTCATCGCCGCCAGCAACCATGACCTGGAAACCGCAGTGCGCCAAGGCGCTTTCCGGCAAGACCTCTTTTACCGGCTCCACGTGGTGCCGATCCAGGTCCCGCCCCTGCGCGAGCGCGCCGGCGACATCCCCTTGCTCGCCCGCCATTTCCTGGCTCTGGCCGCGGCCAAGTTCGGAAAACCCGTGACCCGGATCCTGCCGGAAGCGCTCGCCTGCCTCCAGGCGTTCCTCTGGCCCGGCAACGTGCGGGAGTTGGAGAACACCATCGAGCGGGCCGTGATCCTAGCCGCGGAGGTCACTATCCGCTTGCAGGATCTGCCCGCGCAAATCGCGCTGGGAGAAAGCAGCATCCTCCTGCCCCCCAACCCGGAAGCCCCACTCCTCATTCTTCCCTATGTCCAGGCCAAAGAGCGTGCCCAGGCCTTTTTCCACCAGCGCTACCTGAGCGGAATGCTCCTCAAGACCTCCGGCAACATCGCCCGCGCGGCCCGGCTCTCCCATCTGGATCGCTCCAACTTCCGCCGCCTGCTCAAGCGCTGGCAGGCCCATTAAGAGAGGAGACAGCCGGCAGTAGGCAGCAGACAGGGAGGAATAGAATTGAGAGATTAACCGGCCAAACCGATCAGCCCCGAAGGGGCGGCCTTTGATAGCCTGGGGTGAAACCCCAGAAAAGATCAGCCGAGGCGGTCGGGGAGGGTGGAAGGGTCGAGTTGGATCTCGCGGTCCGGCGGAAAAAAGTCATCGGGCTTCGGTCCGGAGTAGCCGATCGAAGGCCAGATCTTTCGTTGCTCCGGCGCCAGGTCCGCCTCGCCGTTGGCGTCCGAATAATAGCCTAAAAAGCAAATCACCCGCTTCAACGAGAGAAGATCGTCCTCAATCCCGGGCATGAACGGCTTGAGCATCGGCTGAAGCTTTTCCGCGAACCGCACCAGCCGCAAATAGCGGAGCATGGTCACCCAGTCGGGCGAGGGGTTCTCGTAAATAAAGGTATCAATATTCTTGGCCACGTCCACTTCGCCGGAAAGCACCAGCTCCGTGGGGATGATCTCCCGCGTCCAGCGGTTAATGGTGCGATACTCGTCCGGCGTCAGATAGACCAGGGCCGGCATCTCGCCATCGGCCGGCCGCGGCCGGGCCAAGAGCTTTCGCGGTCCCAGCACCGCCGGCGCCGCGGTGAAAAAAGCCTGCTTCAAAAACGTGCGGCGGGTGGAAAACATGATTCAAGCCTAGCATAAGAGCAAAGGCAAGGCAATTTTTTTTAGGCCAAAAATGCCGGTTTGGCTACGGCCTTTTCTGGAGGCCGGAAATGATCCAGTTCGGGTGCGGAGCCGCGGCCTTTTTCGCCAGGTCCACGATCCAATCTTCAGCGCCCGAGGCCAGGTAGAAAACCGGCTTGAGCAGGTCGGCCCGGGGCTTGAGCCGGCCCTCGGCCACTGCCATGCGCTGGAGCGGGGTGCCGGGGTAGATGCGGATGCCGAGGCGGATGGTGAGCAGCCGCGGGTGCAAGGAGGCGGCCAGTTCGAGGGCTTGTGCTATGGTTTTTTTCGTTTCGCCCGGCCCGCCGAAGAGCAGGCTCAGGAAATAGGGGATCTGCACCTTCTGCAAGAGCTCATCCGCTTTGGTCAGCTCATCGGGGGTGATTTGCTTATTATAGGTTTCGAGCATGTCCGCGGAGGCGTGGTCCGAGCCGAGCAGGACCAGCGAGAGCCCGCCTTTTTTGAGCAGGTCAAGCTGTTCGAAGGAGAGGTGGCGCGGGTGAAGAGTGGCGGACCATTTGGTGATAAAGCCGCGTCGGATGAACTCGCGGGCCACGGCCTCGGCGTAACCCGCCGGATAGTTGAAGATGGGGTCGGTGATGAAACAGTCTTCAAAGCCGAGCTCGAGCAGGCTGCCAACCTCGTCGGCCACGCGGTTCGGGCTTTTGGCGCGGACCCGGCCGCCCTCGCTGACCGGGGTGTCGCAAAAGATGCAGTTGAAGGCGCAGCCGCGCTTGCTCACCAGGTTGGGCCCGCTCCCGGCCTTGCGGTAATCTTCCAGACGCAGGCAGCGCCGATCAGGCATAATCAGGCGGTCCAGGTCGGGTATTCGCGCCGGCTCTTTGATGGCGCAGCCCGAGCGGGTCTTGAGCAAGAGCCCGGGGAGATGCAGCGGGACCCGGCCGGCCTCCAGGCCGTCGAGCAAGGGCGCGATCACTTCCTCCGCCTCGCCGGCAATACCCGCGTCCGCTTCCAGGTAACGAAAAATGTCCTCCGGCAGCACTCCGATGGCCGCGCCGCCGATCAGGACCTTGGCCGGGCTGTCCTGGCGCACCTGGTCCACCAGGCCCTTGATCTCGGGCAGGTAATACTCGGGCTTGATCCAGAGCTGGTTTTCCAGGTTGCGGATCGAGAAGGCCACCGCCTCGGGCTCGAAATCGCGGAGAGCCTGGCGCAGCGCCGGCAGCGGCTTGTCCTCAAACATCAGGTCCAGGACCTGGTAAGGGTGGCGTTTGGGGTCCAGGTAAGGGACCAGGCTGGCGATGCCCAGGGGCATGGGCGGCATGATCTCGCGCGAGCGGTTGGTGGATACGAACAAAATCCTCATAACTTCAGTATAGAGCAGGTAGTAGGCAGGGAAAAGAGGAAAATTTTTTTCTTGTCCCGACCTACGACCTGTTTTTCAAGCTAATGATCTTGCCCGAAACCTCGCCCTCCTGCAGGTCAAGAATTCCCACCGAGGGTTCCCATTCCAGCGGGTCCGGGCCGCAATAACCCGGATTCAGGAAATACAGGCCATTCACCTCCTCGGCCACCGGAAAGTGGGTGTGGCCGAAGATGATGAGTTTGGGGTGGCCGGCAAACTGGCGAACGGCGCGGGCAAATTCTTCCTTGCCGCTGCTCCATTCAAAAGCGATTAAGCGGTGGGTGAGCAGGGTGGGGATACCGTCCAGGTCAATCAGGGAGGGGTCCGGGAGCAGGTGGCCGGCCAGCTCCTGGTCGTAATTGCCCCGCACCCCGATCACCGGCGCGATCAGGTGGAGCTTTTGGAAGACCTCGCGGCCGCCCACGTCGCCGGCGTGGAGGATCCGGTCAACCCCCTGGAACACCTCGGGCACTTGGGGATGGAGGAATCCGTGGGTGTCGGCGATGACACCGACTTTCATGACCGGTCTGCCTCGGGCCGGGATTTGGACCGGAACAGGGAATTGGTCGCCCGTTCGTGGCCGAGCGTGGTTTCTGGACCGTGGCCGGGGAACACCCGGAGCTGATCCGGGAGCGGAGCCAGGCGCTCGCGGAGCGACTTGATCAGTTCCCGGAAGCTGCCGCCCTTGAGGTCGAAGCGGCCCACGCCGCCGGCAAAGAGGAGATCGCCGGTGAAGAGCGCGTCGGCGATGAGCAGGCAGACGCTGCCGGGCGAGTGGCCGGGAGTATGGATGGCCTTGAAGAGGAGAGGTCCGAGGGGGACCGTCTGGCCGTCGGCGAGCGGCAGGAGCGAGGGATGCCCCTTGCGGAAGAGGCGGCTGAGGAGCGAGCGGGGGTTGTGGTCGGCCGGGTGCATGTAAGTGGGCGCGGAGGTCTGCCGATACAGGAAAGGGGAGGCGCCGGTGTGGTCCCAGTGGCCGTGGGTGTGGAAGATGTAGCGGAGTTCGAGGTTTTTCTCGTGTAAGGACTCGAGGAGCTTGCGGCCGCGGCCGCCCGGGTCAATCACCGCGGCTTCGCGCGAGCCTTCCGGCCAGACCAGGTAGCAGTTAACCTGCAAGAGACCGACGATGTGCTTTGTGACATGAAGATACATCAAGCATTCATTTATTTGGCTGGATGATCTGGGGTTTTACTAAAGGCATGATTAGCTGAGGTATCCCCATTCTTGATGCAGCACTCTGTATATATTCCCTGATATAAGGTATAGAGAATATCCCAAAATTTCTCTTGAGGAAGAGGTCTAGGAAGCCTTCAGAAACTTCTTCTCTGGAAGAAAAGTCAAACAAGAGAGTCCCCTTAATTTCAAACATTTTTTCAAGCTTTTCATCAATTTTGACGCTACCTATGACCTCGAATTCATGGAAAACATTGAACTTTTTTTTGTCCGGTGCAATCTGGCATTTTTTATTCTCTTGTAAAATGATATTGCCTGGTTCGCCCTTTTTGTTGGGAAAAAACTTTGAATTGCTTTGAACCAGCAAGATATGCTCCAATTCGATACCTTGCAACAATTGAATATACAGCTCATTGGATATCTGAGAAGTTTCTTGATTCATTGATCTTCCTTAATGGGTAAGATAGGGCTGGTTAGAGTAGCTTTCCTCAGTCTCATCTTCCGGACTGATAACCGGCCATTTCCAAAGTTTGTGAATGGCACCACAAATGAAATCAAATTGCTGAGTCATCCGCTCAGAGGCGTGGTTACTCGAAAGAAGGTAGGTGATATATGAGTTTAGACTCGTTTCGTTTTCCTTAGCGGCTTGACTAAGTTGGCAATGAAGAATTTTAGGAATCCGAAGGAGTAACTTTCCGCTGAATTTCTCGTCTGGCTTTGCCGGTTCTGGTATCATTTCTCCTCTCTTAAGATAATCAGCAAAAAGATCCTTCTTTACCTCTTCCAAATCTTTTAAGGCCCCTTGAGGAGTTTCACCATCACCAACGCAACGATTTTCTCCGAGCAGGGGGATGCAGGCCAGGAATCCTCCCCCCTCTTCGGGACGAAGTTTACGAAGCATTACCTCATAGGGCAACTCCATATAATAAGCAAGAGTCTTTTTCATCGAATCCACCTCATCACCTCCAAAATTTCCAAGGCTTTGAGAATGCTTTGAACATAGACACCCTTCACTTTGTGCTTCTTAACTACTACTGTAAATTCCCCCAAATAGTTGAAGGGTTGCAATTGATTTAGAAAGCCTTTTTCCTTAATCAACTCCACCATTTTTGTATGATAGACGACAACATGAGATTTTTGGCTTCCATATCTCCAGCCTGAAAAATACTCGTCCAAAACCAGCCGAACCTCTTCCCACCGAGCTTCAGAAGGTATCTGTCTTTTCCAGTCCTCTAGAATCTTCTCCGCTTTAGCCAACGCTCACCTCTTTTGATACCACATCTAGTATCAAGGTTTCAAGCTTTATCAGCTTTATCTGGTTTCTTTTTTACTAGCATACAAGATTTAGCGCCTTTTTTCAAATTTACACCACTAATTGAGTTCAATTTTCCTTGGGCACGAAGAGCTGGAGGCGGTCGCCGGGTTGGAGGATGTGGTCGCGCTCGAGCGAGTTCCAGACCTGGATGTCCTCGATCCGGAGCCGGAAGCGCTGGGCAATGGTCCAGAGGTTATCGCCCCGGCGCACGGTGTAGGTGATGGAGGAGCTGTTCTGTGGAGGGGTGGCCGGAGGATTCGAGGCCAGGACGAGCGGCTCGGACTGGGTGGTGTAAACCATGACCGTGTCCCCCGGCTTGAGCTCGTAATGGTTGCGGATCCCGTTCCAGCTCTTGAGTTGGGCCACGGTCACGTCATAAGCCAGGGAAATGGCCCACAGCGTGTCGCCGGATTGAATGGTGTAAACCACCTTCTTGGTCCCCGGCGGCGGATTTTTCGTAACCGGCGGCGGGGCGGGCGATTTTTTCGGAGTGGGGCGCGGCGCCGAGGCCACCACCGCCGGCGCGAAGCCGATGGGCGTGGGGATGATCAGGGACTGGCCGGTGCGGATGGTGCGGGGGTTGCGGATCCCGTTCACCTGCATGATCGCACCCACCCCGGTGCGGTAGCCGGCCGCGATCTCGGAAAGGGTCTCGCCCTGGCGGATGACGTGGCGGCGGAAGGTGACCCGCTGGGAGGGCGGCACCTGGGCGTAAGCGAGTTGGAAGGTCTGGGCGGTGCCTTTGGGCACCCGCACTTGCCAACTGCGGCCGGGCGGGGTGCACCAGCGGAGTAGCTCGGGGTTGAGCCGCAGGATTTCCTGGTAAGTGGCGCCGGCGCAGCGGGCGATGACGCGGAGGTCGGTGGCGTCGCTGACCGGGACGGTCTCGTATTCCACCGGCGGCTCCAGGGCCACGTCGGTGAAGCCGAAACGTTCCGGGTTTTTGGCGATGATGGCGGCCGCGATCATCTTGGGCAGGTAATCCTTGGTCTCGTTGCGCAGGAACGAATAATCCAGGAGCTCCCAGTAGTCCTCGGTCTCGTAAGTGTCAATGGCGCGCTGGATCTTGCCCTCGCCCGCGTTGTAGGAAGCCGCGGCCAGATGCCAGGAGCCGAAACGAGCGTAAAGGTCCGAGAGATATTGGACCGCGGCGCGGGTGGACTTTTCCGGGTCGCGGCGCTCGTCGGCCCACCAGTCCATGCTCAGCCCGTATTTGCGGCCGGTGGAGGGCATGAACTGCCAGATGCCGCCGGCCCGGGCCCGGGAATAGGCCACCGGGTTGAAGCCGCTCTCGATCATGGCCAGGTAAAGGAAGTCTTCAGGCAGACCTTCCTCCCGGAGAATCTGGCGGATCATCTCTTCATACCGGCCGGACCGGGCCAGCCAGCGGGCGAAAACCTCCCGGCCTTCGCCGACGGTGAAGTAATTGAGCCAACGCTCGATCCGGGGGTGATAGACCAGGGGAAAGTCGAAATCGAGCTTGAGGTCGTCCAGCTTCAGGCTGCTGTCCGCGCCGCGGAGCGCGTCCAGGGAAAGGTAAAAGGGCTGGGATTTGTCCAGGGGATAGATTTTTTCGGTCCGGGGCTGGGTGCGGAAAGGATCCAGATCCAGGGAAAGCTCCGAAGCGAGCGCGCCACCCGGCCCTTGCCCGATGCCGACGCAAGCCAGTAACCAACACCCTGCCACGATCCCGGCTTTCCGCGACATCCGTCCTCCTTACCCGCATTGTTTTGAGGTTCGCTTGGCAATCGGTCCGTCAGGAAGGAACCCCAGTGGCAGCCCGCAAGTATCCTTTAGAGTATCCAAGGCCAGCGGAAGTGTCAAGTCAGGGCGCTGGCCAACCGGCCCCGGGTGATCCTGGGCGACGAGCATACCGGCAACCTCGACACCCGGAACTCGAGGAACATCTTCGACATTTTCCACGAGCTCAACGAGCGGAACGGCCAGACCCTGGTAATCGTGACCCATGACCCGGACCTGGCCGGCCGCCGCCTTCGCCAGGTGAAACTGCGGGACGGAAAGACCGTGGAGGATTCCGAGCAAAAGTGTGAAATTGATAAGGGTTGAGGAAGATCACCGATCCCGCCTCAGGGTTCGCTTGATTAGGCTGCACGAATGCCCTATATTATTTTCGAGGAGCAACTTTTTCGCTGAGCTCTTGATCTCGGTATCAATCGAACGATGAAGATTCTGATTGGTCCCGCTGGACAATAACCTTGAAATGGGAGAATAGTTGACGCCACCGGTGAAACCGACGTCCGCAAATCAAGAGGGCCAGACTGAGCGAGCACGCCAGGTGCGGCTGGTGACCTGGATCGGGATGGTCATCAACATCCTTTTGTCCGCTTTCAAAATTGTTTCCGGTATCATCGGTTCCATCTCGAGCCCTATGGTGAAAAATCGGGACAGTCAACAATTTTCGGAAGGAGGGAAAACGGCGGCGGTCGCTAGTTTGTTGGCAGATCACCCCGGGACCGGAGCCGCGGGAGGGAAATGAAAAAATGCCGTTGGAAAAAATGAAAAAGAATGTGAGACAACCTCAGCCGAGCTGGCGGGACTATTTCCGGGCCCTTTTCCTCTCGGTGCCGGAAGAGGTGAACTGGCTGAGCTGGGCCGGCCGGGTGCTCGTGTATGTGATCCTCGTGATCTGGGGCCTGGGTTTTATCTTCCATTCGGTGGAATCGAATTATGCGGGTGACTCGTTCCTGCACAACGTGGACCTGGTGTTCCACGAGGCGGGGCACATTATTTTCAGTCCGTTCGGTCGTTTTCTCCAGGTCTTGGGCGGGAGCCTGGGCCAGCTTCTCATCCCGGCGCTGGTGATGGCCGCTTTTCTGCTCAAGAACCGGGACGCGTTCGGGGCGTCGGTGGGGTTGTGGTGGATCGCCCAGAATTTCATGGACCTGGCGCCGTATATCAACGACGCCCGCGACCTGGACCTCATCCTCCTCGGCGGCGTGACCGGCAAGGATCTGGCCGAGGGCCATGACTGGGAATATCTGCTCGGCCACCTCAACCTGCTCACCTGGGACCACCGGCTCGCTCACGGCGCGCATTATCTGGGAGCCTTGCTCATGCTCACCGCCCTGGTCTGGGGCGCTGATATGCTCTGGCGGCAGTTGCAAAAGGCCAAGTCCTCCCAGCAGTGGTAAAGATCACGGCTGCGATCAAGCCCAAGAGAAGGGAGGGATGCGCCAGATCAGGCCGAAAGCGCGCGCCTCAGACCGAAAGAGCGCCCAGGGACTGCCATTGCATGCCGCGGGGACTTCCGAGCGAAAGCTCTCCGGCCCGCCGACCCGGGAATGGCAGGTCCAGAACCGCGGTGATCTTTCCCGGGACTGCCCGCCACCCCGATCTTCCTATACAGTTATGTAAATTGAAAATTGAAGCACTGACCCCTTTAGAGCATGACCTCGAACATGTCCGGAATATCGGTGAGGTCCAGGTTGGGGTTAAAGACTCCGGCAATCACGTGCATGCTGCGGGGATAAGGCACGAAGCGATTTTTCCAGAGCGCCTTCTTGGGATAATAGTTCTTAAACCATTCCAGAACCGCGACCGCTTTCTGGGCTCGAGCGTGGAGCAGGAAGGATCGAACCAGCTCGCATTGTTCCTTTTCCTCGAGACCCTCCAAATAAATGTGATTGAGCCAGGCCCAGGGCTGACTAAATCGGGCGATATGCTCGACCAAAACCCAGTTGATCAAACCGCGGATCTTGCCGGCCTCTTCCCAGACCAGGGTGTGCGCCACCTCGGGGTAGGAAAGCTCCCGCGCGAGTTCCTCCGGCTCGAAGACCCGGGCCAAGGTTACTTTCTGACGGTAGCTATCCAACAGTTCATGACAGGCGCTCAGGTCCCGGGGCTGGTAGAGCCGGATCGGGGCCGGGGAAGACTGGGCGTCCAGTTTATCCAGATTTAAAAAATTCATTCCGGCCCGTTGGTACCAGCGGGTGCCGTCGAAGGCGAAGAGTTGGCCGAGGTCGAGGGCGCGGAAGATAACGGCCATCCGTTTGATTTCCTGGATGCGGTTGCCCGCGACCTTGAGTTTCTTAATCATTTGGTTCGAGCGATGGCCGGAATCGAGGAAAGCCAGGGCAAAGTCGTAGTTGTATTTATGGAAGAGTTCGAGGGCTTTTGCGCCCAGGCCCATCGCCAGGCCGCGGCGAAAAGCTTCCTTGCGCGTGACCATCAGGCAGCCGAGCAGGCCGCGATAGATTTCACCGCGAAAGTGATAGCGGCGGGGAATCAGGGCCGTGAAGGCCATGATCTTGTCCTCCTCATAAGCCGCGAGCAGGTGGTCGCGCTGCTCTAGCCCGCCGAACAGGTAGTCGAAGTAGCGAGGCGAATAATTATTGATGTAAGAGACCAGACCGTATTCGTCCCGGTAGGAAACGAGGGCCATGCTCTCCAATTCTTCTAAATCGCCCCGGAAGGGTTCGAAACTCATGGTCATGGTTGCACGTAACCTCCCCCCTTTGATGTCGCGCTATTCCATCCTCCGTCCCCCCCAGGAGGGCAGGATGGACGTTCCGGCCGGAATCAAGAACTAACTCCCAAGAGCTTGCTTACATACTCCAAACTCCTTCGGGCCGGTTCCGGATCAGTCCCGAGGTCCATCACTTCCAGGGTAATAATATCCCCAAAGCTCAGAAAAAAGTCAAGGTGGGGTGAATAATCGAAGTTTCCGGCCCCGATTACCAGATGATCGTCTTTTTCGCCAAAGTTGTCCGTGAAATGGAGATGCCGGGTGAACGGTCCCAGCTTCTCGATCACCTGGGGCAGTTCGCGGTTAAGACGCGCATGGCCAATGTCCATACAGAAGGCCAAGGCCGGAGACCCCACCTCCTGCCGGATCCGCAACAGGTCGTCCGCGTTTTGATCAATGGCGTTCGGCTCGAACCCGATGTTTTCCAGGCACAGGATTACGCCTCGCTCCTCCGCGCGCCGGGCGGCCTGCTCAAGCGACGCGAGGTTGTAATCCCACTGGAGCTGAAAGGCCGCGGGCGACGTTTTCCGGAACCGGGGGGACAGAATGTATTCGCCACTGTGCACGATCACCACCCTCCCGCCCAGGTCCGCGGCCAGGTCAATCGCGGCCAGGGTCTGGCGCACCGACTCGGCCCGGATTCCCGGGTTCAAGGCCGCGAGGTTCAGGCTGGTGAAAGGGGCGTGCAGGGCCAGGGCCAGGCCCGAGGATTCCACCAGGGCCTTCCCCTCCCGCCTTTGCGCCGCGCTCATCTCCTCGCACAGGCATTGCGGAAATTCACCCAGGATCTCGAAGGCCTGGAATCCCAGATCCAGGGCCAGCCGCAAACCCTCCAGCGCCGGCAGCAACATCACCGAGACTCCAGCCATACCAAGCAACGGCATGTTTCATCCCCTGCCGGACGATCCGATCTGTCGGCGGATCCTTCTAGCTTCGAACCCTTTCCGCAACCGAAAAAAGGCTGCGGCTTTTTCGTTCAGGTTCAAGTTCACGTTCAGGTTCAAGTTCATGTTCATGGGGCCGGGAAATGACGCGGAACTCAGGACATCATCACCTTGAAATGTTTTTGCTTGCTGGTGGTGATGTCCACCAGGGCCGGCTGGTCGCTCCGGATCGCCTCGTGCAGCGCCGGCTTGATGTCCTCCGCCTTGGTCACCTTGAAGGACAGCAGCCCGATGCTCCGCGCGACCTCGGCAAAACGCGGCTCCGGGTATTCGGTGGCGATGCGGCGGAGGTCGGGCTGAAAGTCCATCACGTTGCCCAGGGCCGAGTTGTTCATGACCACGTAAGTGATGGGCAACTGGTAGTGCCGGGCCATTTCCAGGCCGTAGAGCTGCATGGTCATGCCCCCGTCGCCGCAGACGCAGACCACCTTCCGGTCTTTCAGGAACATCTGGGCGGCGAGCGAGGCGGTTACGCTCCAGCCCACCGGGGTCACGCCGCCGGGCGCGATCACCTGGCCGGCTTTTTTGGACTGGAAGTATTTGCCCATCCAGATGCGGTTGTTGCCGCCGTCGAGCACGATCAACTCATCCTCCCCGATTGTATCGTTCAAATCCTTGACCACCCGCTCGGGCGCGATCGGGCTTTCGTCCGAGGTGAAAGCAGGATCGGTGAAGAAATTCTTTTCCGCTTTTTCTTTCTTTAGCTTCTGAATCCGGCCGGCCGCGTCCAGCTTGGGCTTTTTGGCCTTGATCGCGGCGATGACCATGCGCAGCCCGCGCCTGGCTTCCGAGGTCGCGCCCAGGGTGACCGGGTAGGTGAAGCCGACGTTGAGCGGCTCGATGTCAAGCTGGATGATCTTCTGCCGGGCGGGCTTGATCCAGTCGGGCGAGAGCATCTTGTTGTTCTCCGGCGCCAGCCCGGTGCCGACCGCGAAGATCAGGTCGGCGGTGGTGATCTTTTCGTTGGCCGCCTTTTGCCCGAAGTTGCCGGTCATGCCCAGGGCCAGGTCATGGGTCTCGGCGATGGTGCTCTTGCCCATGACGCTGGTGGCCACGGGCATGCCCAGGAGTTCCGCCAGCTCTTGCACTTCGGCATAGGCCTTGGCCATGTGGATGCCCATGCCGGTCACCATCAGCGGGTCTTTCGCCGAGATCAGGTAATCCGCGATCCGGTCCGCGTCCTCGACCGAAAGGCAGGCCGGCGAGACCTGGAGGTGCCCCTGGACCGGATGCAGGGGCGGGACGATCAAGGCCGGGTCCATCTCGGCGGTGACCACGTTCCAGCGGGCGATGACCGCGGCCGGGCCGGGCTTGCCGGTGGTCGCGTGCTTGATCGCGAGCTGGACGCCGTGGAGGAACTCGGAGGGGTGGTGGGCCACGCTGGTGAACTTGGTCATGCCCTTGAAAATGGCGGGCAGGTCCACCGCGCCGTATTCGCCGCTCATGCACTGGTAGGGCATGTGCTGGGTCAGGCCGCCGTAGTCGGAGAACTCGGCCAGAATGAGCATGGGCGAGCCGGCGAGAAAAGCCTCCATGATCCCCAGCCCGGCGCTGGAGCCGAGCCAGGCGCCCTGGGCCAGGATGGCCGCGGGCTTGCCGCTCAGCCGGCCGATCATGTCGGCCATGCCGGAAGCGCACTGCTCGTTGCGCACCAGCACGGTCTTGATCCGGTCCTGCCGGTCGAAGAGCGGATCGAACAAAAAGGTGTTGGAACCCCCGGGCATGCCGAAGACATACTCGATGCCGGCGTCAATCAGGATGTCGGCGATCATTTCCCGAACTTTCGCCATGAACTTCTCCTTATTCAATTAATACTTGAGGAAACGACTCAAGATTAGCATGCTCACGCCCGCCAGCAAAGCCGCGGCCAGCAGAGCCACAATGCCGGAGGTATAGTTGCCGGTCGCGGCCACCACGCCGCCCACGATCGAGTGGCCGAGGACGCCGCCGACCATCATGGCCACGCCGTTGTAAAAGCCGGTGCCGGTGCCGACGCGGTTTTTCGGGAGTAGGCGTTGGAGGATGGCGAACTCCTGGGAAGTGTAACTCATCTGGATGAAGATGGCGATGGAGAAAAGGATAATGGTCATCTCGATGGACGATGCGGTGGCGGCAAAATAGGCGATGCCGCCGGTGAGGAGGTAACCCACGCCGGCCAGGACCACCCGCTTGCCGGTCTTGTCGCCGAGCCAGGACATGACCGCGATCCCGGCGATGCCGAAGAGGTAGGGCAGGGAGGTGGCCCACCAGAGGTTCTTGAACTCCATGCCCCGGCCGTCCACAAAATAGATGGGCAGCCACTGCATGAGCCCGTAGGAGGCGGCGTTGTTGAGGATGCCGGCGGAGAGCGCGAGCCAGAACGGGGTTTGGCGGAGGATCGGCGCGACCTGTTTCCAGAAGCCCTCGGCCTGAACCTCGTCCTTCTCCATACCCGCGGCGATGTAGTCGCGCTCGGCCAGGCTGAGGCGCGGGTGGTCGGCAGGAGTGTTGAACACGAAGATCCAAAGCAGGGGCAAGGTAACGGTCATGCCCAGCACGCCCAGGGCCACGAACATGAAGCGCCAACCCCAAGCGTCCACCAGCGGCACCAGCGCCACCGGGGCCAGGATGACCGAGACCATGACCCCGGCGATCCACAGGCCGTTGGCGCGCGAGCGTTCCTGCACCGGGAACCAGTTCTTGATGATCTGGCTGTTCATGGGGAAGTGCACGCCTTCGCCCAGGCCCAGGAAGATACGGGTAGCCACAAACAGCCAAAACAGAT
>Ga0154610_1007_pt1 | contig 19345 bp, 15 predicted proteins | sample Rifle2008BG13ft_FD_116039 | JGI IMG/M metagenome (GOLD analysis project Ga0154610, IMG submission 116039) | Deltaproteobacteria bacterium RBG_13_61_14 | reverse complement strand
TCGCGACTTTGCGCCTTGGCGTGAAACCTCTTCTTTCATTCCGGCATAAAATCATGACCACTTTGGCTACAATTTCAGCCGTAAGGGACTAATGCGACCCCCATGCTGTAATATATGTGCGAATGTTGCAGTTTGGGGAGGAGAGAGCGGCGGATAAATATAAACCCGAAAAATGCAATTAGGATTTAACCACCAAGACACAAAGGCTCTAAGTCAGAATGATTTCTTGGCAATTCGGCTGAAATTTTTTCGCAATCCAAGTTGACCCCTCGCGCCCGTAATTAGTGGCCTCAACCCGTTTATTCTTGGTGTCTTTGTGCCTTGGTGGTTAAAAATCTTTTTTCCAACTGCACGATTCGGAATAAAAGGCGCCTGAGACCAGGCGCCGGAAAAAGCCGGCGGAAAGGGCAGGAATCGAACCTGCCACGGACCGTTTTATCGGCCCGCCTCCGGGTTTGAAGCCCGGCAGGGACACCAGTCCCGATCCTTTCCTCTTGGTTCACGGTTGACGGTTCCTGGTTCCTGGTTTGAGGAAGGAAAAAAACCGCCAACCGTTTTCCGTCAACTCCAAGCATTTTACCAGAGCGGACCGGTCTTGCAAGCGCTAGCGCCAAGGCTGCCTTGCCCGCAGATTCTCCCTGACTACTTCCTACTTCTTTTGTCAGTTTTCTATGCACTATTCACATGTGCACTGTCCACTTTTCTATCGTCAAAGGTCAAGAACTGGAAGCTTTTCCCCCATTTTCACTCCCAATATCTGGAGTGCCAAACTCCTCAATCATCCGTATGATGGATTTCATAGCTGGATCGGTGAACGCAGAGTAGTTAAAAGCTCTTGAGCCAGCACTTGGTCCAGATACATCTGTAAGTATCAAGCCATATTCCTCATTCTTCAATTGGCGCAAAGGTCCAGATAGCGCAGTGCTTGGCACTACCTCCCCCATTTGCTTTGATACAAGTGCTACCAACTGCTCCATCGTCACGTAATCGTCATCACAGAGGGCCATAGCATGTAGTATTTTTTGTCGATATCTCTTTTCCCCTGTTGTCTCAATCGCTAGACGATACTGATGTATCATTCGTTGCGCCTTAGATGAAGCATAAGTTCTTAGTGCCTCGTTTAGAAGTTCAGATGTTAAAGTATCTAGACCTCTCTCACGGCATTTTTCAGCCATTTCGAGGCAAATATATTGCGCCACAAATGGAGAACCGACGCTGGCCCTAATAATACGTATACCTATTTCTTCAGGCACTTTGATGTCGAGCCTTTTCATACCCTCAAAGACAATTCTACGTGATTCCGATTCAGTTATTGGAAGAACGTGCACTTCTTGAAGAAGACGGTCAACCCCGGGGTCTCTAATCACAATTTTGCTAGCGTCAGTTTCTGTTCCTATAATGCCAATCTTGAATTTCTTATGGTTGCGATTAGCATAAGCCTTTAAAAATGCCGATAAATCACGGCGTAGGATATCGGATGCGCGATGCATTTCATCTATTAATAGCATGAGTCCGGCATCCTCACATAGATCTAAGATTCTGCTATCCGTCGGCGACTTAACCAGAACTTCCCTTTTGGTTCCAAGAAGCTTTTTTCGTTTACGAGAAAGTTTCCCGCCGATCTTTGCTTTAAGATATCCCAGTATTCCGCCCTGTAGCTCGAAGCCTGTCTCTGCACCAGATTCACATATGGTTTGTATCTGTCTTTCAACGGTCACCTCATATCCCAGAATCTCGAGCAGTCGGGTTAGAATATCAGCAAGTGACTTACCATGTACGCTTTCTATGTATACAAGTTTTTTGTTTTTCTCCGCCCCCTTAGTGCAGTATCGAGAAAGACTACTTTTACCCACGCCGTAGGAACCAAATACGAGAGGAACGAAGGATCTTTTTAAAGCAGTCTGGAAGCTCTCCTGTGGAGCCCCTCTATCTGTATAAATGTTATGTTCTTCAATCGGAAATTTTCCCGGCACAAACACTTCACTCGGTTTCATTTGCTTTGTCATTGCTTTTGTTTCCTTTTTTGCTTATGCCATTATGGTCTCCAAGCAGGCTTAGCTCAAGTAGTGCAATTCCAATCTACGAATAGTAAAATGTGGACAGCCAAGCATTTTTCCAGACCAAATATTTCGACATTTTCACCATATTTCTCATCCATGAGCATAACAAAATTCTTTAAAACATACAAGCCCCCGTCAACTTTTTTTACGGAGCCTTCGGAGGTCGCCGTCGCGGACGGTGAGGCCTTGCTCGTCGAAGTGGGCGAGGAGGGGGAGGGCGAATTTTCGGGAGGTGCCGATCAGCTCGCGGAAGGCGCTGACCGTGATGCTGCCGTGTTCCTCCAGATACTTTACCAGATCGGCCCGGGCTTTGGCAAGGCCGGCCGCCGGGAAAAAAAACTCGCGGGAGACGCGGACCAGCGCGCCGGCGGCCGCGAGCCGGCCGAGGTAATCCTGCGCCACTTCCTTGGGCAGTCCCGAGCCGGCGATCACCTCTTCGGTTGCGGGCGGGTCCAGCGGATGCTCGTCATAGGCGCGGCGGATGCGGGCCAGAGCCTGCTCGTCCGCCCCCGAGAGCTCTACCCGGTGCTCGGCCAAGGCAATCGTCGCTTCCACCAGTTTCAGCCGGCCCTGGGCCACGAGCTTTTCCTTCGCCGCCTCGAACAGCTCTGCCGGCAGCGGGATCTGGAGCCGGGCGGAAAGCCGCTGGCGTAGCTCCTGGGCCGAAAGGCCGCGGGCGAGCTGGGGCAAAGCCTGGTGGTGCTCGGCCAAAATTTCAGCCAGCCGGCGGGAGAAGCGCTCGAAGGCCTCGGCGTGGATGAGGTGGGTCTCGTGCTTGAGAGGGAAGCCAAGGAGTTTGCCCTGGGCGAGAAGCTCGTCCGCGGCCAAGGCCGCCTGGCCGGGAGTGACGCCCAGGTCCGCGCTCAGCCGGGCCTGCTCCAAAAAGTAGCCGGCCTTTTTCGCCTCCAGCTCCACCACCTCGGCCAGATACCCTTGCTCGCGCACCTTGAGGTCCCCGATCATCAGCTCGCGGTGGCGCTTGTGCTTGACCGGGTGGGCGTCGAGGATGGCGCCGCCGCCGATGGTGCGGTCGGCCGAGAAGCGGCGCGCGATGAAGCGGTCGTTGTTCACCGCCGGCACCGGGCTTTCCAGGCGGAGCTGCACGTAAGCGGAGTGGCCGGGATGGATCTCGTCGCAATCGAGCAGGACCAGCCGGCCGAAGGCCTCCGAGGTCCCCAGGTAAAAGCGGACGCGGGTCCAGTGGGCGATTGGGCCGGGCAGATCCGCCAGCACCTCCAAGCGCGCGTCCACCATGTAGGTGGGTCGGACCGTGCCGGGCGTGGCCAAAAGCTCCCCCCGCTCGGGCTCGGTCTTGTCCTTGCTCCGCAGGTTGAGCGCGGTCCGCTGGCCGGCCTCCGCCGCTTTCGCCGGAGAGCCGTGCACCTCGATCTGCCGCACCGTGACCGGCGCGCCCGCGGGCAAAAGCTCAAGCTCGTCGCCCGCGGCGACCTTGCCCGAGAGCACGGTGCCGGTCACCACCGTTCCGGCGCCGGCGACGGTGAAGACGCGGTCGAGGAAGAGGCGGAAAGGTCCCTCGGCCTTGCGCGCCGAGCACTCCCCCGCCATGCGGTCAATGGCCGCGATCAATTCGGGCAGGCCCTCGCCGGTCTGGGCCGAGACTGCGATGCGCGGCGCTTTTTCCAGGAAGGTGCCCTGGGTAAGCTCGTCCACCTCGGCCTGGACCAGCTCGAGGGTCTCGGCGTCGGCGAGGTCTTTCTTGGTGAGCACGATGATGCCGCGCTCGAGGCCGAGGAGCCGCAAGATGGCCAGATGCTCGCGGGTCTGGGGCATGACCGAGTCGTCGCAGGCGACCAGGAAGAGCACGAAGTCGAGGCCGTGGGCGCCGGCGAGCATGGTCTTGATGAAGCGGTGGTGGCCGGGCACGTCCACCACTCCGATGCGGAGCCCCGAGCTCGTGTCGAAGTGGGTGAAGCCCAAGTTGATGGTGAGACCGCGGGCTTTTTCCTCGGGCAGGGTGTCCAGGTCCACGCCGGTGAGGGCCTTGACCAACGTGGTCTTGCCGTGGTCCACGTGGCCGGCAGTGCCGATGACCAGGTGGGGAGTTTCCGCCACACGCTACCTCGGAGGCGAAGCCGCGATGGTGGTCACCGCCTCCAGGATCAGGCGGTCGTCGCCGGGCAGGAGCGTCCGGCAATCGAGGCAGAAGACGCCTTGCTTGATCCGGCCCACCACCGGCACCGGAGCGGCGCGAAAGGCGGCCGCGAGCCGGCCGGCGGAAATGCCTTTTGGTTTGAGCGCCACCACAAAGGTGGGGATCGCCTCTTCGGGGAGCGCGCCGGCGCCGGCATAGGCCTGGTCGGGCAGGACCTGGGCCCGGGCCTCGGGCCAGAGTTTGTGGATCCTTCGGCAGAGCGAGGCTGCGGCTCTTTTCACTTCGTCCGCCGGCCGCAGGATCATCCCGAGCACCGGCAGGTTTTGCGGCAGCGTCCGCGGCTTAAGATACTGGCCAAGCACGGCCTGCAAGGCAAGTAAAGTGAGCTTGCCCGGACGGAGCGCCCGCGTCAGCGGATTCTTCTGGATGCGCTGGATCAGGTCGCGCCGGCCGGCGATGATCCCGGCCTGGGGCCCGCCCAGGAGCTTGTCGCCGCTGAAGCAGACCAGGTCCGCCCCGGCCGCAATACTTTTTCGCACGATGGGTTCCGGCAGGCCCGCTCCGCTCAGGTCGTAGAGCAGGCCGCTGCCCAGGTCTTCCATGACCGGGATGCCGCGCTTCTTGCCGAGCTCCGCGAGGTCGGCGAGGCTCACCGACTCGGTGAAGCCGATCAGCTTGTAGTTGCTGGCGTGGACCTTGAGCAGGAGCGCGGTCTCTTTGCTGATAGCCTGGCGGTAATCCGCGAGCCGGGTGCGGTTGGTGGCGCCGACTTCCTTGAGGCGCGCGAAGCCCCGGCGGATGATGTCCGGGATGCGGAAGGCGCCGCCGATCTCCACCAGCTCGCCCCGGGAGACAATCACTTCCTGGTCCGCAGCCAGAGTATTGAGGCAGAGCAGGACCGCGGCGGCGTTGTTGTTGACCACCAGGCCGGCCTCGGCGCCGGTCACGGCCCGGAGCAGGCGGTCGAGGTGGACGTGGCGCGAGCCGCGCTCGCCCGCGGCCAGGTCAAATTCGAGGTTAAGGTAGCCGGAAGCAGAATCGGCGACGGCTAAAGCCGCGGCGCGGCTGAGGGGCGCGCGGCCGAGGTTGGTGTGGAGCACCACGCCGGTAGCGTTGACCAGGCGCTTGAGCGAAGGCCGCAGGAGTTGATCCATCCGGGCGGAAATTTGTCCGAAGAGCCAATCGGAAGAGATTTTGCCGTCCGGACCCAGCGGGAAGTCGGCGCCCTTTTTGATCTTCTCGCGCGAGTCGGCGATAGTCTCGCGCACCAGCTCCTTGATCAGGCCGCGGTCATAGTCCACAAGCAGGGCCTCGATCGGCGGGAGCTTGAGCACCTGGTCCACCGCCGGCAGCGCGCGCAAGAGCGGGGCGTCTTTTTCCTTCTTCATCGGTTCAGAGGACCCTGGCGCGGCCGGGATGCTCGGCGACCGCTTCGCCGATGCGGGCGATGGCAGCCACGCCGCGTTTCGAGAGCTCGTCTTCCAGGCGCGGCGCGTTCGCGGCCGGGACCGCGATCAGAAGCCCGCCCGAGGTCTGCGGGTCCCAGAGCACGATCCGCATCGGCTCGGAGACAGCCGGGCTGAACTCCACTCGGCCCTGGAAGTGCTCGCGGTTGCGCATAAGCCCGCCGGCAATCATGCCCTTTTCGGCCAGCTCGAGCGCGCGGGGCAGCAACGGAATTTTTTCTGCCTGAAAAACCATACCCACCTGACTGGCCTGGGCCATCTCCAGGGCATGGCCCAAAAGCCCGAAACCGGTGACGTCGGTGGCGGCGTGGGCTACAGCCGCGACCATAGCCTCGGCCGCCTCCCGGTTCAACCGCATCATCATCTCCGCGGCCGGGGCAAACTCGGCTTCGCTCACGGCCTCGCGCTTGAGCGCGGTGGCGTAAAGCCCGGTGCCCAGGGGTTTAGTGAGATAGATCACGTCTCCCGGCCTGGCCGCGTCGTTGGTCTTCAAGTCCTCCGGCCGGACCTCGCCGGTCACGCTCAACCCGAACTTGATCTCGTCGTCCACCACCGAATGGCCGCCGAGCAGGAGCGCGCCGGCTTCGTGCACCTTGTCCGCCCCGCCCCGGAGGATGGCTTTGAGGATGCCGAGGTTCTCCGGGCCGGAGGGGAAGCAGACGATGTTGAGCGCGGTCAGGGGCTTGCCGCCCATGGCGTAAACGTCGGAGAGCGCGTTGGCCGCGGCGATCGCGCCGAACGCGTAAGGGTCGTCGGCAATGGGCGTGAAAAAGTCCACCGTCTGCACCAGCGCCCGGTCGGGCGCGATCAGGAACACCCCGGCGTCTTCCGCGTGCTCGAACCCGGCGAGCAAGCGCGGATCTGTTTGCAAAGGCAGTTCGGACAAGAGCCGCTGGAGGTCACCCGGACCCCATTTGGCGGCTCAACCCGAGGCTTTGCACTTGTGGGTCAGGCGAATCCGGTCTTTATCGCTCATGGCAAGGGTTTAGTATAGCCGAGAAGCAGAGACCGCGCAAAAAAGACCGCCCTTCTGGCCCAAAGCGGTTGCGGCGGGGGGACTAATCCAGCCAGGGGATCAGGAGCTTTTCCATGATCTTGAAAAAAGCCTCTGGTTAGCGATTGCTGCGCCGATCAATCAAGCAGGAATGGCCTAGGAAAGTTACTTGGACAAGCATACACCTGCGGGTCAGCCTCTTTTTTTCTTTTATCTGTTGCCGCCTACCTTTTTCGCCGGAGATTGGCTAAAATGAGCGACGATGGCGTGGACTCGCACGATCCGCTTCCGACTCCTGACTTCCCCTGTCTTTCTCCTCTGCCTGCTCATCCTCCTGGCCGGGCGGGCCGAGCGCAAAATGGTGGCGCCGCCGGTCACTTACCAGTTGAAAAATCAAGGCCTGATCCTGACCCTGGGCGTCCAGGAAGGGTGGCTGCTCCACACCGCGCTGGTCAACCGCTTCACCGGCAAGACCTACCTGGTCCCGGGGCAGGAGTTCCGGATCGAGCTCCAGTTCCGGATCCTGGGGCCGTGGGATTTCAAGGTCATCCGGGTGGAACAGACGCCCCGGCAATTGGTCTTCCTGCTCCAGGCCGAACAACTTCCCTATCTCCTGGAATTGCGCTACTGGACCGAGCCGGAGGAGTGGTTCATCCGCAAGAGCCTGAATTTCATCTCGCCCGACTTCCCCGCCTTCGTGGACCGGGTCGCGCTCTCGGACTTTAAGCCCTGGCAAACTCCCGAGACTTTTAGCGGCCCCGGCCAGCCGGTTTACGTGGGCGACTTTTTCTTCGGGGTGGAGTATCCCTCGGCCGAGAACCAGGTGGACAAGGGCCGGGTCGTTTGCGCTTACCCGGTGGGCTTGAACGCCGGACCCGAAGGATACCTTTCCCAAAGCGCGGTCATCGGCGCGGGCGAGCACGAAAAGGTGCGCGAGCGATTCCTCGCTTACGTGGACCGCATCCGCTCCTACCCGGTCCGGCCCTTCCTCCTCTACAACACCTGGTATGACCTCCGCAACTACTCTGACCAGGAAGTCCTCCAGACCCTGGCCGCCTTCCCCCTCGCTTTCCCCCTCCAGAGCGTGGTGCTGGACGACGGCTGGGACGACTTTCAAAACCTCTGGGCCCCTCATCCCCTCCGCTTCCCCCTGGGCTTTGACCCGGTGCGGTCCGCGGCGGAAGCGCACGGCGCCGAGTTGGGGCTCTGGCTGTCCCCCCTCGGCGGCTACCCGACCAACCAGCTCCGCCGCCTGCTCGCGAGCGCGGGGCAGGGCTTTGAAAAAAGCCCGCTCGGCTTCTGCATCGCCGGGAAAAATTATCAGCAGTGGTTTAAGAACCAGATGCTCAAATACGCGCGAGAAAACGGCGTCAACTACTTCAAGCTCGATAACCTCACCACGCGCTGTCCCTATCGCCATCATGGTCATCGGGTCGGCCGCTTCGGTCAGGCGGGTCTTACCGATGCCTTTATCGAAGTGATAGACGCGGTCAAGCATGAGAACCCCGCGATCATGATTAACATCACCCGAGGCGCCTGGCTCTCGCCTTGGTGGCTTCGGCATTGCGATGTGGTCTGGCCGGGCGGACTGGATTACTATTACCAGGGGGAAGGGAGCAAGCGCCAGCAGAGCATCACCTATCGGGATACCATCCTCTATCAGCGCTTGCGGGTGGAAGGCGCCCAGTTCCCCATCCACTCCCTGATGACCCACGGCATCATCAAGGGCCGGCTCCAGGACCTGGGCGACCAGGGCGAGAACCTGCGCGACTTCTCGGACGACGCGGTCATGTTCTTCGGCCGGGGCGTGATGATGTGGGAGCTTTACGGCACGCCGGCGACCCTTTCGGCCGGCGAATGGCAATTCCTGCAGGACACCGTCGCCTGGGCCAGGCAGAATGCGGAGCTGCTGAAAAATTCCCGGATGGTGCTCGGCGACCCGGGCCAGGGCCGGGTTTACGGTTATGCCCATCGCCTGGGCAAACAGGGCCTGCTGGTCGTCCGCAACCCGGCCGCCAAAGAGCAGAGCCTGGAACTCAACTGGTCCGAGCTGCTCGGTCCCGAATTCGCCCAGGCGCAACCGGCAGAGCTTGTGTATTCGAGCGCAGGGGCGTGGCAGGCGGCTCGACTGCCTTCGACAGGCTCAGGCCCCGAGCTTGTCGAGGGGAGCTCGCCGAAGTCCATGCCCCTACCCGAACCCAGCCTGGTTCTGCCCGGTCTTTCCTTGGCGGTGGTCCAAGTGGAGGTTCCTTGAGCGAACCGCCTCTTCTGGTGCTCACCGGCCCCACGGCCAGCGGCAAGTCCGGGTGGGCTTTGGAATTGGCGTTCCGGTTTCGGGAAAAGGGGCTCCAGCCTGAAATCCTGAGCGCCGACTCGGCCCAGGTCTATCGCGGCATGGACGTGGGCACGGATAAGCTCCTTCCGGCCGAGCGACAAGGCATTCCCCACCACCTGATTGACCTGGTGGAACCGGACCAGGATTTTTCCGCGGCCCAATGGGCAGCCGCGGCCCGCGAGGCGCTGGCCCGGCTGGCTAGAGAACATCAGCCGGCCATCCTGGTCGGCGGCACCGGCTTTTACCTGCGCGCTCTGCTTCGCGGCCTGTTTCCCGGTCCCGCCGCGGATCATGCGCTTCGCGCCCGATTAGAAAAAGAGGCTCTGCTCAAGGGCGTGCCGGCGTTGCACGACCGCCTGCGGGAAGTGGACCCGATCTCGGCCAACCGCATCCATCCCAATGACCTGGTCCGGATCGTCCGCGCGCTCGAGGTCTTTGAGCTTACCGGCGAGCCGCTCTCCCGCCACTTCGAGCGCCAGCCCCGGACTTCGCTGGCCGGTTTCCGGGTGTTTCGCCTCGGCCTGGAGGTCCCGCGGCCGGAGCTTTACCGCCGGATCAACCAGCGGGTGGAGATCATGCTCGCCAAGGGCCTGGTGGAGGAAGTGAAGGGTTTGCGGGCCAAGGGCTACGGGCCGGAGCTCAAGTCGCAGAAGATCATCGGCTACCGCCAGGTGCACGGCTATCTGGACGGACAGCACGACCTGGGCCGGACCAAAGAGCTGATCCAGCGCGATTCCCGCCACTACGCCCGGCGCCAGCTCACCTGGATGAGGGGCGAGCCGGAGCTCCGCTGGCTCAATCCGGACTCTGACCCGGAAAGCCTCTGGAGTTTAATCCGGCAGTTTTTTTAAAAAGCGAAGGTGCGACCCGTCATACCAATTTGCAATCAAGCTTCAAGCGTTTCTGATAAAGGCAAATTGGTATTAACCGGAGGGGCGAGTGTCCGCGACGATTTCCACCTGCCACTGCTCGTTGACCCACAGCCCCAAGACGCGCGCCGGCATCCACCAGCCCGATACCACTTCCACGCTCTTCTGAATTTGGTGGAGATGTTGTTCCTTGGGCCCCGGGTTGGCCGCGCAATCGTCATGCCCGGCCACCGCGATCACCTCGGAGGAGTGAACCCTGACCGAGATCATCACCTTTTCGCGGATGGCCTGGACTTTTTCCGCCGGCCCTTCGGACAAGACCTGGTCCGGCCCCGGCTCGGTGATCAGGTCCACGTAATCCACGCCGCAGAATTTTTTCATCCAGTCCAGGACCGGCGTCTGCACGCGGCCGTCTATGCAATTGATGGCCGTGGCAAAATAGGCTTTGGTCATGGCATCTCCGATCGCATCAAATCCGGGTTAGAACATCATGTCTTCCTCGATCACGTGCCGGCCCTTCCAGAGCTTGAGGTGGGTCTGCGGCCGCTCCTGGTTCCGGTACTCGATATAGGCGTAAGTCATCCGCCGCTGCCGGCCCAGGTTCTGGATCTCCAGGTGGATGATGTCGTTCCAGGTGCCCACGTTGACGTAGAGCTTGGCGCGGCCCACCTTGACGTAAGCCGGCTGGTGGTTGTGGCCGAAGATCACGGTGTGGTAAGGCCCGGTTTGCAAAATCTCCTGGGCGTCTTTTTCCAGGTCCGGAATGATGGAGAGCTGCTTGACGATATCCAGGGCGTCGCGGAGCGAGGTGGTGTGCCAGCGGTGTTTCTCGAACTGGTGGGAGAGCAGGAAGGAGAGCAGGCGATAGGTGGCGCGGAGCGCGAACCCGGTGTCGAACAGGTAAGCGGAGAAGAGGTAGCGGCCGAAGGGCTGGATCCGGTCAATGTAGCGGCGGAAGCGCTTGATCGGGTTGATGTAGTCAATCACGAAGAAGCAGCCCCAGGGCAAATTCAGGATCGGCTCCTCCGTGCCCTTGGTCCGGATGATCAGGTGGTCCGGATCAAAACGGTTGGTGGCCACCCGCTGCTGCCCGTGCTCCACCCAGATCCCGTCAAAGGCATAGTTGAACCCGGGGAACAGAATCTCGGATTGGATCCGGTCCTGGAGTTGGCGCCGCACCGCCGGCCAGATCACGGCCGGGTCATGGTTCCCGGCGATGTAGCTGAGGCGGTGGTTCGGCGCTTTGGCAAAGCCGGCCAGGGCCTCGAACAGCTCCGGGTGGCCGTCCAGGATCTTCTGCACCTTTTCCACGCAGCCGGCCTCGGTCAGCGCCCGCGGATACTGCTCCTCGTAATCCACCATGATGGTGTTCATGAAGTCGCCGTTGAGGATCAGTTCCACCTCGTCGCGCCGGAACTCGTCGTGGGAATAGTAATCGAGAAAATCAATGAAGCGGTGGTCGAAGATGAATTCTTCCAGGATGTTGATCCCGCCGTCCGGCATCAGCCGGCCCCGGCCGAGGTGGAAGTCCGAAACGACCAGCTTGATCTTTCTCACGACCGTTTCCGGGAATGACGCCGAGCCGACTGAAGCTGCTCTTGCAGCCGGCCAATCTGGCCCCGCCCCATCCCTCGCACCGCGCAGCCCAGTTCCAGGTAGCGCCGGATTTTGGCGTCATCGAGCAGGGCAAAGGCGTCCACCACCGCCAGCGGCTTGCCCGCCCGCTTTACCACCGCTTCCGGTTTCAGTTTTAGATACTGCCGGTGCCGCACCGCGAAAATGACCGCGTCCTGGCCCGAAAGCGAGGCTTTCAGATCGCGCGAGACTTTCAACTTTTTCAACTTCCCCTGGTTTTTGAAGAAGCGGGCCAGGCTGTGGGTCTGGTGCGGGTAGTCGCCCTGGCGCTCGAACTCCCACCAGCGCTCCACGTAGGGGTCGTGCACCGAGACTTTTGCCCCCTGCTCGGTGAGCATCCGCACGATCAGCTCGCTGCCGGCATAACGGGTGTCGCCCACTTCCTCCCGGTAGGAGCAGCCCAGGAGCAGGACCCTCGCGCCCTTGACCTTCCTCTTCATCTCCGCGAGCGCCTCCGCGGCGAGCCGGGCCGTGTGCAGCCCGCGGGTGTCGTTGACGTTGATCGCCAGCGGCGTGAACTTGAACAGGCTCTCGCGGCCGTGGAACAAGCGGCGATAGGCCCACATCCCCAGGGCCCCGTCCTTGGGCAGGCAGTAGCCGCCGACCCCCGGGCCGGGGAACATAATATTGGAATGAGTCGGCCGCACCTTGATCGCCTCGATCACCTTGACCAGGTCCACCCCCGCCTCCTCGGCAAACCGGCTCCACTCGTCCATGAAAGCGAGGATGGCGGCGCGAAAGCTGTTCTCCACGATCTTGGCCGTCTCGCTCTCCACCGGCCGATCCAGCACGGTGAGGGGATACTGCCCGGTATGGATCACCTCGCGCAAAAACTTTTCCACCCTCCGCCGGCTCTCCGCGTCCACCCCCGCGCACACCCGCCAGAAGTCGCGGATGCTAGCCACGTAGTTCCGGCCGGGCATCACCCGCTCGTAGGAATGGGCGAGGAGGGGGGAGGCCTTGATCCCCCGGCGGGCGAAGGCCTGCTTCAGGATGGGGTAAGCCACCCGCTCGGTGGTGCCGGGCGCGACCGTGGTCTCGATCAGGCAGAGCGCCCGGGGCTTGAGGTAGCGGCCGATGATGTGGAAGGATTCTTCCAGGTCCCGCATTTCCACGGTGCCGGTGGACAGGTCGCCGAGCGACTCCTTGAGGTAATCGCACTGGATGTCCACGATGATCACGTCGGCGTGGCGGATGGCGTCGTCGGTAAAGGTGGCGACCAGGGTCTTCTTCTGTTTGACCGTGCGGTGGATGATCCGGGCCACTTCCGGGTCCTCGGCCTGGACCGGGCTTAAGCCCCGGTTGAGGTAGGGGATCTTCCAGCCCGAGCGGTCGCTGGGCCGCTGCTTGCCGATCACGAACTTCCGGGGCCGGCCGGTCTTCCGGTCCACGCTGTCGGCCACCACCGCGGCCATGACCGCGCCGACAAAGCCCAGGCCCATCACCACCACGATCTCGAAACCTTGTTTGCGCTTTTCTTCCACCAGCCGCGCGATCCGCTTCTCTTCGGCCGCGTAATCCTCGGGCCGGGGCAGGGGAAACCGTTTCCCCTCCGGGCTGATCGAGTATTTCAAGTGTCATCCTCCAGCGGGTTACGAATCAGGCGTGAACTCCTTCGAGTTCTTTATCCTAACATATTCAGGCGCAGTTTCCCAAATCGAAAGGCGGACCGGGTCATTGAGGCTTGCGCTCGCCGCGGGTCTCCTTGGACCGGGCGAGGGGCGGCTCTGGCGGGAAAGAACGCTCGAAGCTTTTTCCGGCCTATTCGTAAACCTTCTCGATCTCCAGGTCCGCCCGGGTCGCGTCTTTCTCGGTGTCGCGGCGGGTGGGTCTCGTCTTTTCCAGTTCCTCATAGTATTCATGTTGGATCAAGGCCGACATGATCTCGGAAGTCCCGGTCCAGATCATGGTCAAGCGCGCGTCGCGCAGCGACCGCTCCACCGGATAGACGTTGGTGTAGCCGATCCCGCCCAGGATCTGCATGGCATGGTTGATCACTTCCCAGCCGGTCTCGGTGGCCACCTTCTTGGCCTCGGACACGATCCGCCGCGCCGGTCTTCCCGCGTCAATGGTCCGGGCCGCGGCATAGACCAGGGCCCGGGCCGCGTCCAGCTTGGCCACGCTCTCGGCCACCTTGAAGCTCACCGCCTGGAACTTGCGGATCTGCCGGCCAAAGGCCTTGCGCTTCATCGAATAGCGGGCGGCAAGGTCCAGGCAGGCTTGCGCCCCGCCCAGCGCCCCGGCCGCGGAGGTCAGCCGCTCCGGAATCATCATCTGGTTGAAGATCAGCCCGCCGGCGTTCTCCGGGCCCACCAGGTTCTCCTTGGGCACCCGGATCTCCTGGAAGGCGATGCGGGCGGTGCCGCCGCCGCGGGTGCCGAGCAGCCCGAACAGGGTCTCGGTCTTGACGCCCCGGTCGCGCTCGACCAGGAAGACCGAGATGGACTGGTGCGGCGGGTTCTCGGGCGCGGTCTTGGCATAGACCAGGAAATAATCCGCGCCCTTGCCGCCCACGATGAAGCGCTTGGCTCCGGTCAGGATGTAGTCCTTGCCGTCCTTGCGGGCCACGGTGGTGGCCCCGAAAAAGTCGGACCCGCCCCGCGGCTCGGTCAGCGCCTCCGCGCAGACCAGCTTGCCCGCGAGCGTGGGCTTGAGGAACTTCTCCTTCTGCTCCTCAGTGCCGAATTTGTCCAGAGCCTCGCCCACGATGCTGGGCATCGAGAACTGGCAGGCAAGCGCCGCGCCGAGCACGCTGATCTCTTCCAAGACCGCCACCTCCGCGGTCCAGCCCATGCCCCGGCCCCCGTATTTTTCGGGAAAGCGGATCCCATAGAGCTTGCGCTTGGCCACTTTTTCGTGGAACCCGTAAGGGAACTCGAGCTTCTCCGCGTCCAGGTCGCGCAAATAATCCGCGGAGATGTCCTCCCGGGCAAACGCCCGCGCCTCGTCCCGGAGTCTCAACTCCGGCTCGGTCAACAATACTTCCCACATGGCCGCCTCCTTCCAACCGCTTTGGCTTGATTTCTATTCTCCGTGGTTTCGTGAAACATTGCAAGTCGCGGGATAATGATTAGCAGCCACGGACCTAGCGCGGCAGGGGAAAATTCCCGGTCTGGTTCAACCGGTTTTTTGAGGCAGGGGTCCTTTTTGAAATTTTTCTTGACAGGGCTTGCGGCTTTTTTGTATAATTATTAAGGCCGTAGAGGAGTGGCTAATTGCGCGGATGCAATGCCTGATCGGGGGCCAAGAAAATCGGGGTGTCCCATGAGGATGTGGCAAGCGACGGCGGTGGCGGCGGTAGCGATTTTCGGGGGCAGTTGTGCGGGGCTCTCCGGAAGCCGCCAGCTCAAGGATCTAGAGGTCCGGGTGGCGGAGCTGGAAACGTCCAACGCGGAGTTGCGGCGCCAACTCGAGGAGTTGAATACCCGCTTGCAAATGCTGCAGGCCCGCACCAGCGTCACTGCCCCGGCGGTCGCTGCCACCGCCCCTTCGCCGGACGCGGCGCCGGCCCCGGCTTCTCCCGCGGCCGCCCCGCAGCTGGAAGTGATCAAACTCAGGCCGAAAAGCCCGGCCGATCCCAAAACCTTCACTTCCTGGCCCGAGCAGCCGGTGTTGCGGACCGCCGACGGCAGAGTCCTTACGATCCCCCAGAGCTACCAGAAGGCGGCCGGGGAGGAAAAGGCGGAAGCGCCGGCCCCGGTCAAGCCGGGGGACCAGAGCTATGCCAAATACCAGGATGCGTTGCAGCTTTACGGGGACAAGCGGTATGCCGAAGCCATTGTCAAGTTCCAGGAGCTCACCGGAGATTCCCTGGCGGCGAGCCTGCATGACAATGCGTATTACTGGTTGGGAGAATGCTATTACGACCTGGGAGAATACGAGAAGGCGGTGGAAGAATTTAGCAAGCTGGCCAATGATTATCCGGAGAGCGACAAGGCGCCGGACGGTCTTTACAAGGCCGGGTTGTCTTACCAGGAGTTGGGTCAGGCGGAAAAGGCCCTGGCCACGCTGCGGGAAGTGGTGATCCTGTATCCGTTCAGCGATTCCGCCCGCCTGGCCGAGGCCAAGATCGAGGAATGGACCCATTGAGGAAAGGATGAAGGAGGGTGTCGGCATGAGCAAGAGGTGGCAGATGGCGGCGCGGGCGATGGCGGCGGGGGCTCTTCTCTTCTGGGCCGGGCTACTCTCGGGCCAGGAGCAGGCGAATCCCTTCGAGGGCCTGGGGATACTGGAACTCGAAGCCGGCGGTCTCAGCGCCGCCAAGGAAGCCGGGGAGCAGAAGGTGATCTACGTGGTGCAGACCGGGGACACGCTCTGGGATATCGCCAAGCGCTTCATGAACAGCCCTTACTATTGGCCCAAGATCTGGGAGCGCAATACCTTTGTCACCAACCCCCACCGGATCTATCCGGGCGATGTGCTCAACCTCTACCCCACCAGCGAAAAACTGAGCCCCCTGGAAGCGGCCGGCTTCGGGCCGATGGAGCAGGCTCAGGCGGGCATCCTGGAAACGGAAACCGAGGTGGCGGCGCAGGAGGAGAGCAACAAGGTCCTTTACAAGGGGATCTGGGCCGCCGGCTACCTGGACGCGGGCGAGACCCAGTCCGCGGGTTCGATCATGAGCAACCCGGACGACAAGGCCCTGCTGGGCACGAGCGACAAGGTGTACGTCAACGTGGGCACCAGCCTGGGGGTCAAGGACGGCGATATCTTCAGCATCTTCCGGATCATTTCCGATTTCCGGCACCCCAATCCGCCCTACCACGTGGTGGGCCATCGCGTGCTCAACCTGGGCGAGCTCAAGATCACCCAGGTCAAGGAAAACGTGGCCGCCGCGGTCATCCTCAATTCTTACCGGGAGGTCCAGGACGGCGACCGGATCGCTCCCTACACGCCCCAGCTGACCACGGAGATCACCCTGGTCAGAAACCAAGTGGCCCTGGAAGGCTACATCGTCGCCAACAAGAACGATACCGTGGCCATGGGCAAGAACGAGATTATTTACATTGACCGGGGCGCCCAGGACGGCGTGGTGCCCGGCAATACCTTTGACGTCTACCTGCCCGGCGAAACCAAAGTGGACCCGGCCACCGGCCAGGCGGTGACGCTGCCGGACCAGTTGATCGGGAAGCTGCTGATCCTCGATGCGCGGCCGACCACCTCGGTGACGCTGGCCATTGCCAGCAGCCGGGAGTTCGCGCCCGGGGATCATATCCGCATGGTCTTGCCCTGATCCCGGGCGCTGGCGGCCCGGCTCGCATTTTCGAGAGGGACGGCCCGGCCCAGCGCAGGCCCGTCCCTCTCGGCTTTTCGGGGGAGGAGCGAAGGCTATAACTTGCGGACGCCCTGATCGAGTTCAGCCGCAAAACTTTTCTATTGACAAATGAATGGTGAAAATGCTAAATGTCGAGGCGAAGGTAGCGCATGAGCCCGAAAAAAGCCGGAGCCGACCGGGAAAGACTCATCTCGATCGGTGTGCTCGTTTTGTGCCTCGTCTCGTTGGCCGTGCACGGGGGGATTCGTGCGGCCATGGTCCTGTCCTTGAAACACCAACTGAAGAAGGACGCGCCAGCCGAACTCCAGGCCCGGGAGCAGGAGGTCCGGGAGGATGAGGCGCAGTTCCAGGCCGCTCTCGCCGATGCGGCGAGCGCGGTGCAGGAAGGCCGGGCGGCCAAGGTGCGGGCCGAGGAGTTTAAGCGCCGGCAGGGGATGGAGGAATCGTTTGCTCAATCGCCGGAAGAGAAGCGACTTTTGGAAATGGCCCGGCTGAGCCGGGAAAGCTCCCTGGGCAAGGTCGGGGTCTTGGAGGAGTTGGCCCAGCAGGCATCGCCCCGCTCCTCCGGGATCCGCGTCCGGCACGAGGGCAAGTGGTATTCGGTGGAAGTGGCGGTTCCCCTTTCCGAGGTGCCGGTGGACACGCGCGGCGGCCGGCAGGATACCGAAGACCAGCATCGCGCGGTGCGCTGGACCGTAGCCGGGATCATCCGGGACCTGTTCGCCTTTGGCGCGGCCCATGACTTGCAATCGGTGGAAGTGTCGGTGCAGAAGCGGGTGGACGTGAGCCGGGATGCGGCCGTCCCCGAAACGCGGCAGGAATACCTGGAGTTCTACCGCGCCGGCCTGGCCTCCCGCTCGTCCAACCCGGAGGTCTGGCTGAGCATCGGTCGCCCCGATGTCCTCCGGATGATGAGCGTCCAGCACGACGAGTTCGGCCGGATCATGCCCCGGAGGTGAACGCCGTGGAATCCTGGTCCCGACGGATGGTGGTAGCGGCGGCGACGCTGGTGCTCCACGCCGTCATTTTCCTGGGTTTCCACTATTACGAGCAGAGCCTGAAGCAGACGTATGCCCGCGAAAACCAGGCGCGCCACAGCCAGTGGAAACGGGAAGACCAGGAGCGCGAAAAAAAGCTCCAGCAGGCGATGAATGAACAATACGGCCGCACGCCCGAAGAGCGTGTTTACCACAACCCGGCCATGGACCTAAAGCAACTGCTTTCCTTTTTTGCCAAAAGAAACCTGCCCAAGGCCTGTGAGGCCGGCGCCGGGGTGGACCGGTTTACCGAGTTTTCCGTTTACCTGAAATGCGTGCGCCTGCCGGCCAAGGAGGTCCGGACGCAATACCTGCGCTCGATCCTGGCCTGGGTGAACCCGGCCTACGTGTTCCAGGTGGCTTTTATCGAGGAAGACGGGCCCACGATCGTAGCGGAACAACCCTGCCTGCTCAAGGTCAAGAACTGGTCCTCGGCCCGGGATTCGGAAATCATCCGCGCCTGCTTTTAAATCTCCTTTACCGCCGGGAGGGGAACCATCATGGAAAGAGGTTCCGGACGACGCCTTTTCTTCGGGTTTGCCCTGGCCATCCTGGTATTGGCCGGCGCCGGCTGTGCCGACTCCGAGGACTCTTTCTGTCCCGGGTCTCTTTCCTACCAGGCGGTGGGCTATATCTCGACCGACCTGAACTTGTTTAAGCCGCGGGAACTGGTGGTCCGCTTTTCCGAGAGCGCCCCGGCGGCCGAAGTCCAGGCCGCGCTTGACTCGGCGCAGGCCGAGGTGCTTTTTCAATACCCCTTCACCTACTTCTACCAGATCCGCACCCCGTTGGGCTACAGCCTCGAAGAGATGATGGCGATCCTGCGTCAAAGCCCTTGGCTGGTCGCCGTGGTTCCCAATTACGCCTGGCGGTTCGAGAGCTATGGGATTTACCGGCTCGAAGCCTTGGACACCGGCGAGGTGCTCGTCTGGTTCAACGATGAGCCGGGAGTGCCCCCGCTGGAACAGATCGTGCTCGTTGAGGGTTGGGTGGAACGGATTGCTCCCGACGGCCACCCTTTCCTGAAGGTGAGCAACATCCTGGCGCTCACCGACCGGATCATTCTCCTGGCCGGGACGGTGGCGCTGGTTGACCGCGGGCTGGAGGGCGTGGTGGTGATCCTGGAAGAGGCGGACGCCGCGGCCTGGGAGCTGCTTGGGCCGCTGGCCGAGGAGATCCACAGCCTGGCCGAAGCCTCGCCCGGCCTGGCTCCCACCGTGCGCGGGGTGGAGATCTTCCCCAGCCTGACCTCCCGCGCCGGCGGGCTTTCGCTGCGCGTCACCGCCTACCAACCCGGAGGTTGAAGCTTCAGTGCCCGGCCGGCCGCGGCTTTACGATTCAACTTTGAACGATCCGCCGGCAGCGGGTAAATCTCTTTTTTTCCACAACAGGTAAATCGCCGGATAGACCAGCAGTTCCATCAGGAAGGAGGTCGCCAGCCCGCCCACCATGGGCGCGGCCACCCGCTTCATCACGTCGGCGCCGGTGCCCATGCTCCCCATGATCGGCATCAGCCCCATCATGGCCGCGGCCACGGTCATCAGCTTGGGCCGGATGCGCT
>Ga0154610_1099_pt8 | contig 19563 bp, 21 predicted proteins | sample Rifle2008BG13ft_FD_116039 | JGI IMG/M metagenome (GOLD analysis project Ga0154610, IMG submission 116039) | Deltaproteobacteria bacterium RBG_13_61_14 | reverse complement strand
TGCCGCCGGTGCCGAAGCTCTGGCTGTCTTGGGCCCGGAAGGAATAGCCGCCCGGCCGCGAGTCGTGGTAGCTGAACACGCTCTTGACCCAGACCTTCTCGGCCAGTTCCACGCTCCATTCTTCCTCGGCCACCTGCAGGCCCATGTCCCAGGGGTTGGTGACCTTGACCACCAGCAGGTTAGGGCCCGGCCGGACCTTGGCCGTGATCTCGAAGGAGAAGGGATTGAAATAGCCCTCGTGCTCGCCCAAAAGCTCGTCGTTGAGCCAGACCTTGGCAAAATAATCCACGCTCTCGAAGACCAGCCGGAGCCTTTTACCCGACATGGAAGCCGGAACCTCGAACGAGCGCCGGAACCACACCGGCTGAAAAAAGTTCTTCAGGGAGAGGTCATCAATCGAGAAGTTGTTGGGCACGGCCATGGTCTTCCAGCCGGAGTCGTCAAAGCTCGGGCCGAACCATGCCTCGGCTTCGCCCCTTTCTTCGGCGTCCGGCCGATAGCGCCAGAGGCCGTTCAAAGAAAATTCTTCATGCCTGGAAGCAGCCGGCACGGCCGCATCGGCGGTCGGCGCCACCGAAACTTCTTTGGCCTTGGCTACCGGCTCGAAAACGGAGTTGGGCATGACCCGGAACACTCCGTCCCATTGCCAGCCGTGGTGGAGCAGCCGCGGCCGCATCACCCCGCACCCGGCCAGAGCGATCACCGCTAATGCAATCCCGAATAAATTCCATCTTGCCTTCATTTCCCCTCCCCGCGGCCGCCGGGCGGTTTTGACCCCTGCGCCCCAGCGACCAGGCCGCGCAAAAAGGCCAGTCGCAAGGGTCCGCCTACCGGCAGGCCGGTGACCGCGTCCAGGACCTCGAAGTCCCATCGGCCCCGCACCCGGAAATAGCCCACCCAGTAGGGATACCATAGTTCATCCCCTTCATCCAGGGAGAGAAGGCGACAGGGGTAGCGCTTGAGCTTCGCCCGATACAGGATCCAGCGGTAGTCCGCTTCCACCTTGGCCCGGGCCTCGGACCGGCTGAGAAGAAAAGGGAACTCCGGGGTTTGATCTCGCTCGCTCAGTTGCAGTCGGGATTTTTCCAGGAGGACCAGGGTGCCCAGCACTCCGTCCGCGCCGGCCCAGACCTCGCGGACGCTGCCCCGATCTTCCACCTGGAGCGCAAAGCAGTAAAAAGGAAAATGCACGAGCTCGAGGCGATCCGGAGGGGTGCGGCGAAAGCCTCGGGAAAGGCGGCGCCGGGATAGACGCGCCCGCGCCTGGTCCTGGGGGATCTGGGCGAGGCAGAGTTTCACCTGGTTAAATCAAGGCCCCGGCGCTCGGGAGCGGTCTTGCTCCCGGGCCTTTTTGGCGCGGCGGTGGCCGAGGACAATGAAGGCGATGCCGATTCCCAGGATGGTCAGTCCGGCGGCCAGGTTGATGATGCGGTCGACCAGGGGCATGGGCATGAACACGGCCGAGACCACGGCCAGGCCGACCACCCCCAGGAAGACTCCCAGGGGCTGGAGCGGATCATAAACCGGACGTTTCGATGGCTGCGAATCACTCATGGTCGCTCTCTAAAAGAAAAGATAAGGGATCATTTCCAGCGCGATCACCACCAGCGCCCAGTAGCGGAGATCGCGCCAGGGCTTCCGGTCGGTCGCATCCTGGAAGATGTAGCTCTTGGGCAGGAAAAACCCGGCCAGGGCCAGGCCCGCAAACCCGAGCAGGACCAGCGCCTTGACCAGCCAGTGGGGGAAGGCCCCCAGGACCGCGATCAGATTGTTGCCCAGGGTATTCCAGAGCTCGCTCATCCTTCCGCCCTCTTTTCCAGCGCCGCCTGCACCTCGCGGTCCTCCCGCGCCAGCCGGAAGACCAGGCCCCGGATCTTGTCGGGCGAGGGAGGCTTGGTAAGCAGGCTTACACTAACAGTGACGGCCACCGAAGCGACGAAACTCCACCAGGCGATATAAAGGAAAGGATCGTCCTGGGTGAAGAGGTGATAAAACCGCTGCAAGGTGAACAGGCCGATGGAAGTGGTCAGGCCGGCGAAAAGCCCGGCCAGGGCGCCTTTGCCGTTGGCGCGTTTCCAGAGCAGGCCGAAGAGGAGGAGCGCGAGGTTAGGCCCCTGGATGAAGGTGAGGAAGTTCTGGATGGCCTGGTAGATGCTCTCGAAGTAGTTGACGACCGGCGCGGCGAAAATGCCGCCGAGCACGAAGAGCGCGGTGAGGATGCGGCCCACGGTCAAGTAGTGGCGGTCGCTTTTCCGGCGGAAAAGAAATTGCTGGTAGATGTCCCGGGTCCAGAGCGTGGCCGCGGAATTCAGCACCGAGTCCACCGAAGACATAAGCGCGGCCATGAAGGCGGCGAAGACCAGGCCGGTCATCCCGGCCGGAAGCAGTTTGTGGATGAGGTAAGGGAAGGCCAGGTCCGAGTTCTGGACCTCGTGGGCGTAAAGCGCCAGCCCGATCAAGCCGGGGAAGGCGATCAGGATCGGGATCAGCGCGTGCAGGAACCCGGCGAAGAGGGTGCCGGCCTTGGCGTCCCATTCGCTTTGCGCGCCCAGGGTGCGCTGGATGATGGCCTGGTTGCCGAGCCAGTAAGCCGGGGCCAGGACAAAGGCCAGGCCGAAGATAATGGCCGGCCAGGGGTAGGGGCTGGGGTGGTCCACCGGCAGCAAGAGATCGAAATGATGCGAGTATTCCGGGCCCAGCGCGTAGATCGCCTCTTTCAGGCCGGAAATTCCGCCGACCTGGTAAAGCCCGACCGCGATCACGGCGATGCCGCCCACGAACATGACCACCAACTGAACCACGTCGGTCATGACCACGGCCGACAGCCCGCCGGAGCCGGTGTAAATGCCCACCGCCACCCCGATCAGGATGATGTGCACCATGATCGGCCAATGTTCGCCCCAGACGGGTTCGAGGACCGCTTTCACCGTTCCGCCCAGCAGGGTGTCGGGGATGGGGACGAACTCGTTGAGCATCAGCCCGGTGGCCCAGAACATGACGCCGAGGTTGGCGGTCAGGAACAGTCCCCAGAGCAGGCCCTGGATGGCGCGCACGAGGTTGTTGTAGCGGAGCCCCATGTATTCCGGGATGGTATAGACCCCGGCCCGCCACAAGGTGGGCGCGGAGATGAAAGCGGCCAGGATGATCGGGGGCAGACAGCCGATCCAGTCGAAGTTGGCGACCACGATCCCGTATTTGAAGCCCTGGCCCGAGACCGCGATGAAGTCGAGCGCGCCGATGTCCGAGACCACCAGGCTCATGCCGATGGCCCACCAGGGCAGCATCTTGCCGGCCAGGAAGAAATCACCAGAGCTTTTCACGTAGCGGGTGAAGTAGGTGCCCAGAATGACCACGCCCACGAAGTAGAGGATGATGATGAAAAAATCTATCCCGGCCAGCGCCATCCGGCAGTTCCTCGGCTCCAGACCATAGCAAGAGCTGAAAAAATCTGCAAGTTAAATCTTTGTAAAAACCGGGAGGCGAGAAGGGGGAGCGTCCAGTCCTATTGAGGATCGCGTAATTGGTTGACACGCGTAAGTAGGGGCGGCTCGCGAGCCGCCCCTACCCCGCCTGGGGCGGGGTTCTGAATCAGGGATTGGGGTCAGGTCTTGACATTTGACATTTCCCCTCCATCAGATGAGCATAACCTGCCCATTGTTGCCGCGCGTTGAAACGAGAGAGTCGGCGTCTGAAAATTGTATCCTCCCCCGCCTTGACCTTGCCTCAATCATAAGCAAACCCCTGCGAGGAATCAACGCTTACGATCTGACCCCGATCTCCTAAAGGTTTTACGCGTGAACTCCGGCTGTTGTCCGATGTCATGGCGGAGCTTAAAATCCGCATAGCGGATCAGAGCCGGGATCACGGTTCTCGCCAGGAATTTTTCCTTCAGGGTGAGAGGGCCGTTCTCCACGGCCAGCCTCTGCTCAAGGCTGTCCATCCAGGCTTGCGTCTTTTGATTCACGTATTTTTTGCACTGGGGCAGGAGCGTCATGGCGCCGTGAGAGTCGGTTTTATATCTTTGCGCCTTGGCCCTTACCCTGGGTTGGGCGTGATCTTTGAGATGGACATAGCCGGTCAGCCAGTCCTCGGCGACGCGGAAAACCGAGGGTCCCAGCCTTTGGAACTCCTCCTGATACAACCGCCGCTGGATCAGCGACATCTCTTGTTGGCCGATGTGCGGATGCTCGAAGCCCAGGGTGAACCCATCGTACTTTCGCCGATCCATGAATAATTCGGGAATCAGCCGGCCCTCGGCCTTCAGCCGCTTTTGCAGGGGCGTGTCCGGCGATGGCCCATAGATGAGGAACTGGCACATGGAGGGCCGGAGACTTAACAGCTCCTCGAATTCCTCCTCGATGATCTGCGGAGTGTGGTAGTCAAAGCCGAGGATCATGGACGCGAGCACGCTGATGCCGTGCTGATGGAAGTCACGGAACAGCTCCCGGTAGGACTTGCCCTGCTGCTTGGGAAAGCCCGACCGCTTGCCTTCGTAGCCGACCCAAATCCAATCCACGCCCATTTCCACCAGCTCTTCAGCCGAATATTTGGAGAGAGCTTTGACGCTACTGAAGATGCTGATCGAAAGAGGCGGCAGTTCGGATTTCCTGATGGCCTCGAGAAATCCCCTGCCCCGTTCCTCGTTCAAAAGGAAATCCTCGTCATTGATCCAGAACTTGTCCATGCCCGGATGCTTTCCGCGAAGCCCTTCGATCGCCGACAGGATGGACGGCCCGTCCGGGAGGAACTGGATATGCTTTTGCTTGAAGTAATGAGAAGTGGCGCAGAAGTCGCAGCCGTTGGGGCATCCCAGTCCCGCGAAGACGTATCCGGTAGCTCCCCGGAGCGGGATCGAGAACAAGGTCTGCCGCTGAGTGATGTCCGGCTGGACAATGGGCGCCTCGACCTTCTCGCCCAGCAGCTTCCGCATGAAGGACACGCCCTCCTCGCGGCAGACGTAGTCCGCGTACTTTTTGATTTCGTCTCCCAGCGCGGTCCCGTATCCGCCCAGGATGATCTGGGTTGAGGGCGCGTGCTTGCGGACGGCTTCGACCATGGGGATCATCTTGTGCATGGTTGAGGCCACAAAGGCGATGCCGACATAATCGTATCCTTGTTTGATCTCCGCGATGAATTGAGACATCGTCGGATAATGGAGGCTGGTGGTGGGGATTTTCAGGTTTTCCGCGATAAAATCAGTCCCCCATTGGGTGGTGGTGGCTCTTGGCCGAAACACTCCCTGGGCCCACATGATCTGGTGAGAGCCCTCGCAGGAGACTCCGAACCCATCCGAGTACTTTGTCCCGAACGGCTTACAAACGCTTGACAGCAAAAGCGTTTTATTTGGGGGGTTGGTCATATTTCACTCCTGACGATTGTCTACTCCATGTTATTTCAGGATTTGAGGATTTGGGGTCAGGTCTTGACATTTGACATTTCTCCTCCATCAGATGAGCATAACCTGCCCATTGTTGCCCCGCAAAGACACACGAGAATCAGAATTCAAGGCCTGACCCCATCTCCCCATCTCCCTGGCCCGAGACCGCGATGAAGTCGAGCGCGCCGATGTCCGCGACCACCAGGCTCATGCCCATGGCCCACCAGGGCAGCATCTTGCCGGCCAGGAAGAAATCGCCCGAGCTTTTCACGTAGCGGGTGAACTAGGTGCCCAGGATGACCACGCCCACGAAGTGGAGGATGATGATGAAAAAGTCTATGGGGGTGGGCGCCACGCCTAAATTCTCCGGCGAAAACTATACCAAGAATGCGGGAAATAGGCAAGTCTGAAAGTCAGGCGCAGGGGAAGTTGTCCCTGGGGCTGGTATTTGTTAAGCTTGCCACCATGGTTCTGCTCGCGGATTTGCTGGACGGCCCGGATTTTGCGGCCGGGGTGCAAGCTCTGGCGCAGGGGTTCCGGATCAAGTTTGGCCTGCCCGCTCTACATCAGCTCGGGATTGTGGTGCCGGGGGTGGAGGCCGCGGCCGCGCAGTTGGAGGGGCGGGGCATCGGTCCCTTCCTGATCCTGGCCGGCCCGACCCGGCTCTGGCGCGAGCGGGAAGAGGATCGGAATTTTTCCGGCAAGCTGGGGATCGCCTATCATCAGGGATTTGAGCTGGAGTTGCTCGAGCCGGGCCGGGGCTCGGACTTTTACCGGCAGAGCCTGGACCCGGAAGGGAGGATGGTCGTCCAGCACCTGGGCTTTCTGGCGCCCGAGGTGGATGCCGCGGTCAAGCGGCTGGTGGCCGCAGGTCACCCGCTCTGGGTGCGGGGCCAGATCAAAACCGGGCCGATGCGCGCCGACTTCGCCTACCTGGATACCATGGCCGCGGCCGGGTTGATCATCGAGTTCATCTCCATGCGCATCTTCGGCCGGGTCGTCCGGCCTCGACCAGGCCTGATCCACGCCCTGGGCCGGCTCCAGAAACGGTCGGGAAGGCGCTCCCTCTCGGTTTGAGCTGATGCCCGCTTCCAAGCTCCTGAGTCGAATCCGGTCTCTCTTCCTCTGGGCCCTGGCCCTCGCCATCCTGATCGTCATTTTCCGCCGCGTCCCTTTTTCCCAACTGGCCCAGGCCTGGTCGCGCTTTCACCTCCTGGGCTTCGCCGGGCCCCTGGTCGCCTTTTTCCTTGTCCTCTTTTTCCTCGACAGCTACGCCCACGCCTGGCTGCTCCGCCGCTTCGGGGCGCCGCTCCCTTACCCGGAAGTGCTCCGCGCCCGCGGCGCCTCCTATCTCCTGGCCAGCGTGGGATTCCTCTACGGCCAAGGCTCGATCGCTTACATCCTCAGCAAGAAGACCGGCCGCTCGCTCTCGGAAATCGCCGGGATCATTTTCTTCCTGGCCTACAATACCTATCACTCGCTCCTGATCCTGCCCACCCTCTTGCTCTTCTCTTTCTTTCATGACCCCGGCTTCGGACAAACCCGCGAGTTCCACTGGCTCCTGCTCTTCATGGCCGTGGCCTGGCCCCTCTTCGCCCTCTCGCTCCTCTTCTGGGTCAGGGGCCGGCCCCAGTCGCTCCGCCGCCGCCTCCACACCCCGCTCCTGGCCGCCTTTGACCAGGCCCGGCTTTCGGACTATGCCTTTGTCATCGCGCTTCGCCTCGTTCAGAACTTGATCTGGATCGCCCTGACCGCGGTCGCGCTCCGCTCGCTCGACCTGCGCCTCCCGCTCGCGGACCTGATCCTCAAGCTCCCCCTCATCTCTTTCGTCGCCGCCATCCCCACCCCCGGCCGCCTCGGCACCACCCAGGGCGCCTGGCTCGTCCTCTTCGCCGGCCAAGCCCCGGCCCAAGACCTCCTCCTCTTTTCCCTCGCCTGGACGCTCGCCATGAACCTGCTCCGCTGGATCTTCGGCCTGCTCTTCCTCCGCCACTTTTCCTCCGCCCCCTCGACCTCCGCCAATACGTAATCAAACCTTGATCCGACCTCGCTTGAGTGATACATTATAGCTACATTGGTTGACCCGAAGGAAAATGGCCCATGATTCGAAAATTGGTCAAACATGGCAATAGTTACGCCCTGGTCATTCCTCGCCCGATTCTCGAACTATTGCAAATTGACGATAATACTCCACTGGAGATCTTTACCGACGGTCAAGGCCTTATTCTCATTCCGCGGCGTGGCCCTAAGCGGCAGAAAGAATTTGAGGAAACTCTGGCCGGGCTGAAGCGGAAATATGGCAAGACGCTCAAACGCCTGGCCGACTGAGCGGCCGGGGCCGCCGCTATGGAGTGCGGTGATTGATCACCGCTTTGGTTCCCGCCGATTGATCGGCGGGCATTGGCGACGATAAATCGTCGCCCTTGAAAGCAGCGCTGAAGCTCCGCACTCCAAAAACCGGCGGCCAATTTCTTTTTGCTTGCGCGTGATCCGGCTGCCGGCAGTTTAGCTCTGGTGACCGCGGTGGCCGGAGGAAAATTCGATAAGTACGCTGTTGCGGAATTTTTCCGGCGGTCGCCTTGTAAAAAATCGTGATCTCGCGTTCCGAAACGATCCCGGATGAGCACGCTTTACCGGTTGCATCGCTTCTCCCGCTTTTGGATCCAGCCCTTTTCTCCCGGAGCCGCGAGCCCCTCGTTCTTGCCAGAGCCCAGGAAAAGTGCTAAATAATCACCAGGGTACACCAGGGTAAGCACTTCGGTCCTGATGATAAAGAACATCCGTCCTTGACTTCCAGTCCGCCTCCCGCGCTGGTTAGGAAAAGGGTAAAACGATGACGGCGAAAGGTCCCGAACGTTCTTTGCGGGTCCTCCTGGTGGACGACGAGGACATCGTGCACCAGACCCTGGCCGGTTACTTGCGCGATTCCGGCCACCAGGTGGACGATGCTTACGAGGCCGAGAGCGCCCTGACCTTGCTGGAGCAGAACGACTACGACCTGGCCCTGCTCGACGTGCAGATGCCGGGCATGGACGGGCTGAGCTTGCTCGGCAAGGTGGTGATGCTGCAGCCGGAGCTCTCCGCGGTCATCATCAGCGGGCATGCCACCATGGACATCACCATCCAGGCGCTGCGGCTGGGCGCGGCCGACTTCTTGACCAAGCCGGTCAAACTCCTGGAGCTGGACGCGGTGCTGGAGAAGGCGGTCCGCATCCGCGAGCTCCGGCAGTTGCAGCGGCACCTGCGCGACACCATCCGCCGGCTGCAGGCCTCGGAGGACCAGCGGGAGCGAAACCGCCGGCTGGTGGGCTTAAGCCCGGCTACCGAGGATGTCCGCCGCCAGATCCGGATGGCGGTGGAGGCCAAGTGCGATACGGTGCTGATCCTGGGCGAGACCGGCACCGGCAAAGAGGTGGTGGCCCGGGAGATCCATTTCCTGGCCGGTCCGGATGAAAGCCCCTTCATCGCCATGAGCTGCCCGGCCATTCCGGACACCCTGGTGGAAAGCGAGCTCTTCGGCCACCGCAAAGGCGCCTTCACCGGCGCTACCGAAGACAAGGCCGGTTATTTCGAGTTGGCCAACGAAGGCACCTTGTTTCTCGATGAGATCGGCGACCTTTCCCCCGCGGCCCAGGCCAAGCTCCTGCGGGTGCTGGAGACCCGGACCCTGCGCCGGGTGGGCGGCATCCAGGAGATCCAAGTCGCCCTCCGGCTGATCGCCGCGACCAACGTCCCGCTGGAAGAACTGGTCAAAGCCGGGAGGTTCCGGCAAGACCTGCTCTACCGGCTGAATGTTTTCACCATCCAGCTCCTGCCCCTGCGCGAGCGGCGCGAAGATATCCTCCCCCTGGCCGAACACTTCCTCTCCCTGCCCACAGTCCGGCGGGAGCTTCCGGTCACCGGCTTCTCCCCGGCGGCCCAGGAACGCTTGCTCAGCTACAATTATCCCGGCAATGCCCGGGAGTTGCGCAACTTGGTCGAGCGGGCGGCTATCCTTTGTCGCTCCGGCGAGATCCAGCCCGAACACCTGGGCCTGTCCGAGACCGGGACCATCAAAACAGAGACCCCCGGCTCGCTGAAACCAAACACCGAGCGGGACCAGATCCTGAACGCCCTCGAACAGGCCAAATGGAATCGCCGGGAGGCGGCCAGGAGCCTGGGCATGCCTTACTCCACCCTGCGCTATAAAATGAAAAATCTGAACATCGGCTAGTTAACTTGGGGTCTGACCCCTTGTTAAATTCCTTCCGAAAAGTTGGCAATTCCTAACCATCGTTAGCAACTGTTATTAGCAACAGTTGCCAAGCTTAGATCAACTCTCTTCTTTTAATCTCCTCGTCCTTTCCATAACTATCCGAAAAACTTTAATAATCAAAAAATGTTTTGCTCTGGCATAGCGTTTGCTCCTTCAAGAAGGGCATGTGGAGCCAAATTCCAGACCAGGGATGGTTAGCCACCGGATATAAAGGGAGCCCAATGCCGGTTCAAAAAATATTGAATATGCGCATTGACATCGTTGACGATGAACTCATCGTGCTGAAAACCCTGGAGAGCTTTCTGAATGACTTGGGCCACCAGGTTCAAACTTTTTCCCGGGGAATATGTTTGACGTCAAATTAGTATAAGTCGCCAATGGGCCGGAGCAACCCGGTAAGGAGAATCAAATGTTTTGGACCATTGTCGCAATCCTGGTAATTCTGTGGCTGTTGGGGTTTATAACCCACGTCACGGTGAGCGGGATAGCTTGGCTCATTCACCTCCTGCTGGTGGCCGCCATTATCGCGGTGCTGGTCAGGGTCATTCGGGGGCGGCGGGCGTTTTAAGAAGCAGTTAATTTAGATACCAAGGCCCAGTTGTTGTTGTTGGTATCATTAACCGCAGGACAGCCTGATCGCTTGACGATCCGGTTGTACTGCCAAGGAGGCGAACGATCATGAAACGGTTATTGAAGAACAAGGGATTGGTGCTGCTGATGCTGGTCGCGTTGACCTTAGCCGCCATCAACTGCGGGTATATTATGCATCCCGAGCGTAGAGGGCAGAACGGCGGCAGGATTGACGCGACCTCTCTGGTGCTGGATTGCCTGTGGTTTTTCGTGGGGGTGATCCCGGGCGTGGTGGCGCTGGCGGTTGACTTCTCCACCGGGGGCATTTACGAATCCGGCACGGCCATGAACGCGGCGCCCGGCCAGAAGTTCACCTTCCGTCTTCGCGGCCCAGCCCCCCAGGACGCTGAGGTCGCGGTCACGATCCAAGACCAGGACGGTCGCGTGGTTTCGCTCCTCGACCGCAACGTGGCCCAAGGTGAAAAGATCGGCCCCATGGAATTTGCCCTTCCGGCGGAACTCGCGGCCGGAAAGTATTCCCTTTCCCTGACCGTAAACGACAACCCCGAGGCGGAATGGAGCCTCCTCGTGGCCTCGGCGCAAAAATAACGCAGGCCTCGAATCGGCGGCTCTGTCTTAACGAGAAAGGAGAATCATTGACGAAAAATCTTGATAGGGAAGTGAAGGTGGCGTTAGGATGGGTTACCAAACAGGCCGCCTCTCAATTTCAACTAGAGGCTGGACAATCTCGAGAGAAGGAGAGAAACCAATGCGAAAATTGAAAGGCTATGCGATTTGGGCGATGGCAGCGCTCCTGTCTGTTTTTATGATCGGATGCACGTGCCAAGATGATGAGTGCGGAGATGGCGATGGTTGGAATCGCCACCGTCCCACCGTGACTTTCGTAACCCCGGCTAATACTGAAACCGGGGTGCCGATCAACCGGAAAATCACCGCCACCTTCAGTGAGGCGATGGACCCGGCAACGATCAACACCGCAACCTTTACGGTGACCGGACCGGGCACAGCTCCCGTAACCGGAACCGTCACCTATGATGGAACAAACCACATTGCAATTTTTACACCGGACAGCGATCTCACACCAAACACCACCTATATCGGCACGATTACCACCGGAGCCAAGAACCCCGCAGGCGTTTCACTGGCAATTCCCTTTGTATGGATCTTTACCACGGGTGCAACGGCAGACACCCCCCAACCCGAAGTGATTCTCGTCAGCCCTGCCGATCTTGCCACCGGGGTGCCGATCAACACGGCCGTCACCGCCACCTTCAGTGAGGCGATGGACCCGGCCACGATCACCACCGCCACCTTTACCTTAAAGCAAGGGGCCACGCCGATTTCAGGCACGGTGACCTATGTGGGCGTGATTGCGACCTTTACCCCATCCAGCCCTCTCGCCATCAACACCGTCTATACTGCCACGATTACCACCGGGGCCATGGACCTGGCAGGCATTGCACTGGGAAGTGACTTCGTCTGGAGCTTTACCACCGGGTCAACGCCAGACACCACCAGACCCACGGTGATTTTAGTCGTCCCCGCTAATCTTGCCACCGGGGTGCCGATCAACACGGCCGTCAACGCCACCTTCAGCGAGGCGATGAATCCTGGAACGATCATCACCGCCAACTTCACGCTGACCGGGCCTGGCCTAACTCCTGTGGTCGGAATCGTCACTTACAATTTATTGACCGACATTGCGACCTTTACCCCCTTAAGCCCTCTCGCCGTCAACACCAAATATACCGCCACGATTACGACCGGGGCCAAGGACCTGGGAGGCAATGGACTGTTAAATAATTATGTCTGGAGTTTTACTACGGCCGCCGCCGTAGTGATAAATCCAGCGCCGGTAGCCCTGGGCGCGGCCGCCAATTTCGTGATTCTGGCCGGCGACGGAATCTCCAACGTTCCGACTTCCGCGATTACCGGGGATATTGGGGTGAGCCCGGCCTCGGGCGCCTTTATCACCGGATTCAGCTCACCCCTAACCTGCCCAGAAGTCAACGGGACGGTCTACGCGGTTGATGCGGCCGGTCCGGCATGCGCGGCGATTGATGCCGCCGGGCTAACTGCCGCCAAAGCCGCCCTGACGGTTGCGTTTAACGACGCGGCGGGACGAACCGTTCCTGCTCCGGCCACGGTCTCCGGAGATCAAGGGGGAACAACCCTTCCTCCCGGGATCTACAAATCCACGTCCTCCCTCAGTATCGCGTCAGGAAATCTCACCCTTGACGGACAAGGAGATGCGAATTCCGTCTGGATTTTCCAAATCGCGTCCACCCTCACCACGGTCGGTTGCGGGGCATCCGTTCCTTGCGCAACCGGAGGCAATGTGATGCTCATTAACGGCGCCGACGCTGCCAATGTCTTTTGGCAGGTGGGCAGCGCCGCGACGATTGGACAGTTCACGGCCTTCGAGGGAACCATCCTGGCTAATGACGACATCTCGATCGATACCGGCGCCCAGATCAATGGCCGATTGTTGTCCGGAGCTCAACCCTCAGGCGCCGGCGCGGTTACCTTAATTTCCGATATCGTTACCATACCGTAAGGCATGAGGTATTGGGTGACCAACAAGACACGTGGGACCTTCCCGTATTACGGAAATACGGGAAGGCCCACTTGAAAAGGAGAATCCCAAATGCGAAAAAAAACAATGCTCTTACCGCTCGCTTTGTTCCTGCTTGCTATCGCCACCCCCGCATTGGCCCAGAACCGGGCCGGCGCTGTAACTCTGTCGCCGTTCGTGGGCGGTTATATGTTTGCATGTTTTCAGCACCTGGACAACAACTGGTACTATGGACTGCGCGCCGGCTACAATTTCACCGAACACTGGGGAGCGGAGGGCCTGTTCGGCTATGTCCCCACCGAGAGCAATGCGCGCGGGTTCGACGGCCGGGAGGTCAGCGTCTTCCGCTACGGGGGAGACATCCTGTATAATTTCATGCCGAAAAAGAAATTCGTGCCGTTCCTGGCGGCCGGTTTCGGGGGCATTCAAATTAACGACCCGTCGGGCCTCAATGACCACGAGCGGGGGATGATCGACTATGGCGCTGGGCTCAAGTACTTCATCGTCGAAAATGTGGCCCTGCGGGCCGACGTCCGGCATGATTTGTTATGCGAATTTGACAAGCCCTGCAGCAATCTGGAATACACCGGAGGCGTGACCATCCTGTTAGGCGGTAAGAAGCAGGTGGTCGCAGCCGCGCCTCCAGCCCCTCCTCCAGCCGCAGTCCCAGCCCCGGCCCCCCGCCCCGTGGAGGCCGCACCGGCGCCGGCTCCCAAACCAAAGCCGAAAGTGATTCTGATCGAGCTCCTGGACACGCATTTCGAATTCGATAAATCGGCCCTTACCCCGCTCGGGAAAGAGATTCTGGTTAAGAACATCCGGACTCTGAAAGCCAACCCGAATCTGAATATCCTGATTGCGGGGTATACCTCCGCCAGCGGCAGTTATGAATATAACCAAAAGTTGAGCGAAAGAAGAGCAACCACGGTCAGACAAGCCCTCATCGAGGGAGGCATTGCCCCGGAAAGGCTAACGAAAATCGGATATGGCGAGAACCGACCGGCCACGTATGAACAGTATCCTGCGGACCTTGAGTCAAGGGCCGCCAAGTCCAACATGAGAGTCCTGTTTACCATCGTCGTGAAATAGGAAAGGAGGAAACGAAATGAACGCAGTCAAGATAGTGGCAATCGCTCTGATCGCGGCCGGCATCCTGGGGCTGGCGTATGGCGGTTTCCGGTACACCAAGGAGACCCATAAGGCTAAGCTGGGCTCGATTGAGCTGTCGGTCAAGGACCGGGAGACGGTCAACATCCCGGTCTGGGCTGGCGTGGGGGCGATCGTCGTCGGTGGCGTGCTCCTGGTTGTTCCGCTCAATCGGAAAAACAACTAGCAATTTGTCGGGATAATCTTTGGCCGCATAGAAGCCTTGCAGGGCAATGGTCCGATCGAACAACAATCCGCGGCTTTTGCCCACCGGCGCCGAGTAGAGACGACGAAAGTTGAAGTTCTTCTTGGCGCGGGTGACGAAGAAAGCCAATTCTCGTTGGAGGCGGTGTAGCCGGGCGAAATCGAGATAGCCGCGATCCATTACGTAAATCACGCCGGTCTCGATCAGAAGTTCGTCGAGGACCTTGACATCGTGCACTTTACCCGAGGTAATCCAGACCACGGTGGGGATGGAGCCGTGCAGATCGAGTAGCGTATGCAGTTTCACCGCGCCTTTGCGTTGGTGAAATTTGGCCCAGGGAAAGAGCGCCAGGCAAAGATCGATGGTGGTGGAATCGAGAGCGTAGGCGGTCTGTTGGAGTTCCAAGCCGAAGTCCTCGTGGGCGTAAAGCTTGCGCGCGATAACGATCAACACCCGCGCGAAATCGGCGTAGATGCGCCAGTCGCGGACCGCATTGGCGTTGGCCAAGGTGTTGCGGGAGACCTGGCCGCGAAATCCCAAGTGATAGAGCTTGGTCTTGGCGGCGCGCAGACAGACTTCGATGTCGCGCAAGCTTTCCCGATAAGTCAGTTGGGCGAAGGCTAGGCAGAGAAATTGATCCCAGCAGGAAAAGCTTTGGACCTTGTAATGACCATGATAACGCTTGACGCACTTTTGAAATTCGTAAGCAGGAAGAAAGTCCATCAGTTGAGTAAAAATGGGTTTCCCGGAATTCATCGGCCATCTCCTTTCGCAGCGATGCGAAAGTATGGCCGCGGAACAATTCCGAATTCAAATCGAAAAATCGCGAATTGACTGAAAAACCATTTATCTTCATAATGTTATGAACCGATCATCATCTAACGTTGGGACAGTAGTGGGTCTGACCCCTTGTTAAATTCCTTCCGAAAAGTTGGCAATTCCTAACCCTTGTTAGCAATTGTTATTAGCAACAGTTGCCAAGTCCAAGTCAACTCTTTTTTTTAATTTCTTCCTGATTCACCTAACTATTGGAAAAACTTTAATAATCAAAAAATGTTTTGCTCTGGCATAGCGTTTGCTCCTTCAAGAAGGGCATGTGGAGCCAAATTCCAGACCAGGGATGGTTAGCCACCGGATATAAAGGGAGCCCAATGCCGGTTCAAAAAATATTGAATATGCGCATTGACATCGTTGACGATGAACTCATCGTGCTGAAAACCCTGGAGAGCTTTCTGAATGACCTGGGCCACCAGGTTCAAACTTTTTCCTCGGTTTCCGAGCTGCTGGGGGCCTCCGCCGGAAAAGGATTGCCGGTGCACGTGATTCTGGTGGATACCAATTTAGCTCACGGCCGCGGGGGCGAAGTAATCCGGGACATTCACCGGCATTATCCCGAGGCCGACCTCGTGATCATGAGCGGACACAATTCGATTCTGCCGCTCAAAGAAGCCCTGGCCCAAGGCGTGTATGGCTATCTGAACAAGCCGATTCGCCTGGGAGAGTTGGAGCTCTTGTTAATCCGTTTGTCGGAAAGCCGCGCCAATCTCAAGTCCCGATCGGAAACGACCAAGGACTAGGGGAGACGGCCGGGATCAGCCGCCGGGAAGGCGACGCTTTCGAGAGCAGCGAGGGAAGGAGGAGGAAAAGAATGAAACCTGAAGCCGGAAGTGAAATGATTTACAACGTGCTCAAGCATAAATTCAACCGGGCCGCAAACGAGGATCTGCTCGAGGCAGCGAAAAAGTTACAAGTGCCTCAGGGGATTCCCCCGCGGCGGGCTTCCCAAGGACTTCCTCCGTCCGTGTCCAAGCAGAAACTCTCCCGGCAAGTCTTGAGAGACATGCGCGGCGAGGTGCCACGGGTTTAAAACCCGTGGCCCTTATGAATTTGCCGCGAGCAATTCCGCAGCAGGACCAAAGAGGATTGATCGGGTAACTATTCCAGTTTGAGATTGAAGGAGGAAAGCGAGGGGCGCTATGGATCAGGCACTTTACGTGGTGATGGCGGGAGGCAACGGGGAGAGGCTGCGACCGCTCACCGATCGGTTCCCCAAGCCTTTGTTGAGGTTCGGACCTTCAGCAAAAGTTATTGACTTCACGCTTTACAATTGCCTGGCCTCGGAAAGCGCGGAGGTGATCGTGCTCACCCAGTATCTGGGCGAGATGATCGAGCAGCATCTGGAACGCGAGTGGCGGCCCGCCTTCGCCGGCCAGGGTAAAAAGCTTTGGACCCTGCCCTCAGCCCGGAGCGCGAAGGGCGCTTTCCTGGGCACCGCCGACGCGGTCTATCAGGCGCTCCTTCACCCCAACCACGCGCCCGAATACGTGGTCGTGCTCTCCGCGGACCATGTTTACCGCATGGACTACCGGCCGATGATCGAATGGCATCGGACCCACGGCGCCGCGGCGACCGTGGCCGCGGTCGAGTGCGACTGGTCAGAGGCCCTTCGTTTCGGCATCCTCGAGACCCGGAACGGAGGCCTGGTCAGTGCCTTTCACGAAAAACCTTGCCATCGGGAGCGCGATCTTGTGCCGGGCGACTTCTCCCTTGCTTCCATGGGCGTCTACGTCTTTACCCGGCGAAAGCTGCTCCGCTACCTCGAACAAAACCAGAAAGAAGCCTCTCATGATTTCGGCCGCGACCTGATCCCGCGGATCGTGGCCGACCGGCAAGCCTGGGCCTATAACTTCCGCTCACCGGACGGCAGCCCGGGCTATTGGCGGGATATCGGGGATTTCCGTTCCTATTACCTGGCTCACATGGAACTGCTCCATGGCGTGAGCCAAACGCTTTACGCGGAACCGTGCCTTCCCGGCATCCGGCCGCCTCTTTCCATCTCCCACCTGGTCCGCCGCCGGCTCGGGACTGATCGCTGGATTTACAACTCCTGGATTTCGGAGACCGCCCAGGTCGGAGATGCGCTGATTGAAGATTCCGTGATCGGGCCGGACGTCGTCATCGAGGACGGCGCGGTGGTGGAGCGCTCGCTCATCCTGGACGGTGCCATCATCCGGAAATGGGCGGAGCTGGACACGGCGTTGGTAGGGCCAAGAGTCGAGATCAAGGCCGAAGCGAGCTTGATCCTAAAACCCCAAGCCCAGCCAGACGCCGGGCACCACCTGTTGCCGGCAATCCAGGTTGCCGCCGCGGCCGCCTCCTACGCCCCGGCCCGGTCGCCGGTCTCGGTCAAACAACTCCGCCGCCACCGTCGGCCAACCGCGGCTTCTCCCCTCCTGGCCTCGACCAAGGCCGGCAGGGGCATCGCCCACGAGGCCGCCCATTCCAAATCTTAATCAGAGGAGGGGCACGAACATGACGGGTTATCCCTGGGAACATGCGCTGGATTTCTTGCAGGCTGAGGGCTGGAGCTATCGCCGCAAAGCGGTCAAGAACAAGACCAACTCCAAACCGAAGGAGTGGGTGGAAATCTCCCGCAACGGCCTGTGCTTCGCGGTCTCGGCGCCTACGCTCGACGAAGCCGTCGGGGCTCTTTACGGCATCGCTTCCTTGGTGGAAACCGGCCAAATCACAGCTTGAGCATAGCCGATTCCTACTGGGAGGGCCCTCAAAGCTCTGCTCCCAGGCGGAGCCTTGAGGGCCGGATTTTTTAAGCCTTTCCGCCGGCGACTGCCAGTCCGGAGGTCAGGCACTCACAATGAGAGTGGAAAGATACTTCGGCTCCAGGGACGTGGGAGAACGCCGGCTGAACTCATCCTCCAGCCGATTAAGGCTTTGCTTGAAGAAAGCCAGTCCGGCCGCCTGCAACTTCGGGTCCACCCGCGAAAGCCGGCGACCCAGCCACTGGGCCCAGGCTTCCCTGAGCTCCGGCCGCACCCGGCGGGGCGCGCCATCGGCAAAAACTTCTTCCCTCATCCGGCCCAGGTCCGGAGCCGCGAGCGGCGCAAAGGCAAACCGATGGTGCAGAGCGCCCCGGACCAGGGCGGTCAAGAACACCGCGGTCCAGGTCAACACCGGCAGGTTGTGATCTTCGAGCTCCAGGAGCGCGCCCGGTTCCAGACCCAGGGCTTCAAAGAAAAGCCGGCCCAGGAATTCCGACTGCTCGAGCGCCGTCTCGGCCCGGCGCACTTCCGGGAGGCTCCGGAACTCGCGGAAGGTCCCGGCGCCCTTGTCATCCGGGCCGGCATACCAGGCCGGCCGCTTCTTGAGCAATCCCTCCAGGATGGGGCCGATGGGTTCTTCCAGCAGGTCGTAAGGATGCTCCACCTGCCGGAGCCACCCTTCCCGCAGAAGCCGCTGGGCCCGGCGGTGCAAGCGCAGCGCCTGCGCATAACCCGCCTGGAAAATATGCGGCAGCCATTGCTCTTCCAGGAGCCGGCGGCCGCGAGCCGGGTCGCCTTCGCTCCAGACATCCAGCCCGATCTCCAGGTAGCCATAGACCTTGTCCACCGCCGCGGCCAGGTTCGAAAGCTTCGATAACTCGGCCCCATCCGCCACCAGCACCCGGTTGGCCAGCCGGGCGAACTGGAAGCGGAACTCTTCCAGCGCCGCCGGGTCCTCGATCGCCGCCAGCGCCCGTCCCAGGAGCGGCGGCAGGTCGGTCTTGACCAGGTCGTAACGGGGCGCGCTCGCGCCGGCCGGCTGTTCCGCCTTCCCCTGGCGCGGCTTCGCGGCTTGTTCCAGGGCCTGCATCCGCTCCGGGCTGAGATAGGCGTAGAGGCTGATGGCGTCCTCGAACTCGGGGAAGCCGTGGTCCAAGAGCCGGCCCCGGCGCAGCCGCTCGGCCGCCTCTTCCTCTTCCGCCGGCGCGCAGGTCCGGACTCGATCCAAGATCGAATAATAGCGGTCCTGGAAACGACTGCGCAGCACGCGCAAGACCTGCTCCAGGTGGGGGGCCAGGTTCGGGTCGCGGAAATGAAGGAAATAGGTGTTGTCCAGGCTGAAGAGCCGGAAGCGGCGCCAGGGCTCATAACCCAGGTCGTCCGGGTCCGCCACATAGACCTCGAAGAACTTGGCCAGGCTCAGGACCAGGAGTTCCTCGTCCGCCTGCTCGAGCCACTGCGGCAACACCTCCGCGCCCGCCTCCAGGAAGAGCACCCACCACCGGATCACCATCAGCGGGTCCAGGATGTCCTGGTACCACCACTCCAGGTCCACCAGAAAGGTGAGCTGCTCATCCGAGCCCATCGCCACCAGCGGCAGCGCGTCCTCCTCCCCCACCTCCTTGATCGTCCGCCACCACTCCTCCTCCGGCAGCGCCTGGCTGAGCGCCCTGCCCTCCTCTGAAAGCAGGATCAACTCCATCCGCTCCTTGCTCGCATGCTCCAGCACCGCCGGCACCCGCGCCGGCAGCGGCAACGCGTCCAGCAGCTCCCGCGCCCGCTCCGGGTCTTCGCGCACGAGCCGGCTCGTCAACTCCGGCAGAACCAGTCCCCTCGCGGAGCGGCTTTCCTTTT
>Ga0154610_1035_pt4 | contig 19967 bp, 8 predicted proteins | sample Rifle2008BG13ft_FD_116039 | JGI IMG/M metagenome (GOLD analysis project Ga0154610, IMG submission 116039) | Deltaproteobacteria bacterium RBG_13_61_14 | reverse complement strand
CGCGAGCGGGGCCTGAACCTGACCATCGTCAACCCCGCCTCGCCCATCGGCGTGCGCGACTGGGTGCCCACGCCCACCGGCCGGACCATCCTCGATTTCCTCAACGGCCGGATGCCGGCTTACGCGGAGGTCGGGATCAACCTGATAGACGTGGAAGACCTGGCCCAGGGGTTTGTGCTGGCGGAAAAGAAGGGCCGGCCCGGCGAGCGGTATATCCTGGGGAACTACAACACCACGCTGGCGAATTTCTTTGGCCTGATCGCGGAGGAGACCGGTCTCCCGGCGCCGAGGATCCGGCTGCCGGCCGGGCTGATCCGGATCATGGCCGCGATCAGCGAACCGGTGGCCAACCTGACCCAGCGGCCGCCGCTGGTGGCGATCGAGCAGGCGCTCCACCTCAACTACAACGAATTCGTGGATTGCACCAAAGCGCGGGAAGAGCTGGGCCTGCCCCAGAACGATATCCGGATCGCCATCCGGAAGGCAGTGGGCTATTACCTGGAGGAGGGACTGGTGCGGCCGGAACGAGCCCGCCGGATCAAGCGCCCTTAGTCTCTTATTGAGGATCGCGTAATTGGTTGACACGCGTAAGTAGGGGCGGCTCGCGAGCCGCCCCTACCTCGCTATTCTGCGATCATCAATAGGATCTTGATGGCCCCACCGGGCTACGGCGATTGGGAGCGGGGTGATTTCACCAGGATTTCCACCAGGACCAATCGCTCCGGCCCCGGGTTGGAAAGAGAGCAAACTTGCCCGGCGGGAATTTCGATTTCCTCTCCCGGGCCCAGCCTGCTCTCAGTCCGGCCGCGGATCACCAGCGCTTCGCCCTTGACCACCAACCAGCGGATCGAACAGTCGGGATGCTGGTGGCCGGGAACCTGCTGGGCGGGGTCGAGCTCCAGGCGTTTCACCTCAAAGCCATTCTCCGCTACCAGCATCTGGCCGCGGCATTCGCATTCCTGGTCGAGCCGGACCCCGCCCGGGCCGGCCGGCGGCTCGACGTGGATCAGCACTTGCGCCTGGGGCAGGGCCTGTTGGATCCGGGCCTTGAGCTCGTGGCTCAGGGCGTGGGCCTCGGCCAACTGCCGCTCGCCGGGCAGGCCCATATGCAAATCTACATGAAGGGTGGAGCCGGAGCGGCGGGTGCGCATCTGGTGGAAGTGGGAGACCCGGCCCCGGTATTGGGCCAGAATTTCCTGGATTTGCTTTTCTTCGGCCACGGCGCGGGCGTCCAAGAGCGGCACAAAGGACTTGCGGGTGATCCGCCAGGCCACGCCCAGGATAAAGGCGGCCACGCCCATGGCGATGATCGGGTCCAGGAAGTCGAGGTGAACATCCCAGATTTCGTGGGCGGAAAAGATCGCGCCAATGGCCGCAAAGACGCCGGCGGAAGTGTAAACATCGGTGCGGAGGTGGGCGGCGTCGGCCTCCAGGGCCACGGAATTGGTCCGGCGGGCGACCCGGTAGAGGAGGCTGGAGACGAGGGTATTGACCACGGCGGAAAAACCCATGATCAGGACGCCGAGTCCGAGAGATTCGAGCTCGCCGCCGTGCCTGAGTTTGTGCACCGATTCCCCCACGATCCAGCCGGCGGCGATAAAGATCAACAGGCCCTCGACCACGCCGGAGACGTTTTCAATCTTGCCGTGACCGTAAGGGTGGTCTTGATCCGCGGGCTGGTCGGAGAAGCGGACCGAAAAGAGGGCGATCAAGGACGCCACCAGGTCAATCCCGGAGTGGATGGCCTCGGACAAAATACTGACCGAGCCGGTGGCAATGCCCACCACCACCTTGCCCAGGGTCAGGGTGATGTTGGAAAATACCGAGAGCAGGGCCGCGCCTTGCTTGCTCCAGTTCATGGCCGCTAAAGCCCTTACAGCTCTTGGAGGATTTGCTCCCGCTTCTCCAGGTATTCCTCGTGGCTGATCAGTCCCTCGTCGTAAAGCGCTTTCAGTTCCTGGAGCCGCTCGCGGGTCGAGGGTTTAAGCTCGGGGGCGGGCGAGGCTTCCGAAGCAGAGGCCGGCGGAGCCGGAGCCGGCGAGGCCTGGGGTTGGGCCGGCACCGGCTGATCCGGCGGGATCGAAGACGGAATCGGCTCTTCCGGCTCTCGCTCCGGCTTCACCGCGGTCGCGAGCGGCGGCGCTTCTTTGGCGCTCATCACCACCCAGTTTTCTTTGTCCACTTCCTTGCCCAGGCGGGTGCCCGGCATCAGGCGCTGGCCGGGACCGGGCGCGATCCGCACGCGGGCCGTGTAGGACTTGGTGGGATCGGTCTTGGGCGTCACTTCGGCCGGTGATTTCTTGAGCGAGATGTTTCGAAAAACGATATTGAGCTCGCCATCCTTGACGAACATCACCCCGTCGCTCTGGCGATAAGAGCCGATCAGCAAGGTGCCGCGGTAGGCGGAAATGGAAAAGTCCACCCATTGGTCCGGCTTGGCTAAAGCAAAGGCCTTGACCAGGTGGGGCACGATCGGAGCCCGCTCCTCGGCGCTGAGCAAGTCCCATTCCTTGCCGGTCTTGCCGGTGACCGAATAAAACTCGGGCCGAAAATAGCGGATCGAGGCCAGGTAGCGGTCCATGGCTTCTTCGCTGAACTGGGCCGGGTGGTCAAAGGGCCGCAGCGTTTTCTTGCCCTTGATCAGCTTGACCCAGGTGCCATCGCCCTTGCGAAAAATCTTCTTGGAACGGCTGAAGGGCAACGCTTGAGCGGAACCCGCCCAGAGCAGCAGAACCAGCGACCAGCAGAACACTCGTTTCATCTTCAGGCTCCTTGCAATATCTTTCCATGCTAGGTCGGGCCAGGACGGTTGTCAAGTTCAAGGCCACGCCAGGGTGCGCGACATAAACACGAAAAATGCAATTAGGATTTAACCACCAAGACACAAAGGCTCTAAGGCAGAATGATTTCTTGCCGATTCGGCTGGGGTTTTTTTCGCGATCAAAGTTGACCCCTCGCGCCCGTAATTACAACCCGCTTATTCTTCGTGACTTTGTGCCTTCGTGGTTAAAAATCTTTTTCCCAACTGCACGATTCGGGTTAAAAGAAGCGCCAGCCCAAGAGCGAGAGAGCCGCGCGCGCGCCGGAGAGGAACTCCCGGGGACTCCGCAACCGGCGCAAGCGCCCAAGGATGTAGCCGGACCGGAAATAAAAGCCGGTATAGGCGCGGCGCTGGATCGCCTTCAGCTTGTCCTCGGTCCACTCCGCGGTGATGAGCAGAGGCCGCCTTACGCCCTGCTCGGCCAGACCCAAGGCCGGGCCTTCCCGGTACCAGCCCTTGGCGACCGCTTCTTGATAAAGGGGCGTGCCCGGGAACGGGGAGAGCAAGGCGAACTGGGCATAGTCCGCGCCGATCTCGCGGGCGAAGCGGATGGTGCGGAGTTCGTCGGCAAAGCTCTCGCCGGGAATGCCGAGCAGGAAATAGGCCAGGGTCTGGATGCCGGCGGCCCGGGTCCGGGCAAACGCCTGGCGCACCTGCTCCGGCGTGATCCCCTTGTGCAGGAACTGGAGGCCATGGGGGTTGGCGCTCTCCACTCCATAGGCGATCATCTCGCACCCGGCCCGCTTCATCCACTGAAGCGCTTCCTCATCCACCAGGTTCACCCGGCCCTCGCACTTCCAGCGCAGGTTCCATTTCCGCTCGATCATGCCCCGGGCGATGCGGATGGTCCGCTCCTGGTCCAGGGTGAAGAGGTCGTCGTAAAAAATAATGGAGCGGATGCCCAGCTCTTTGACGATCTGTTCCAGTTCCTTAAGCACGTTCTCGGCCGAGCGCGGCCGCCAGCGCCGGCCGGTCACCGCCTTGTCGCAAAACACGCAGCCGAAAGGGCAGCCCCGGGAGGTCATGACCGTGGCAATGGGTTCTCCCCCAAAAAGCGGGTGGCAATAGCGCGAATTGGGCAGCAAGCGCCGGGCCGGAAAAGGCAGGCGGTCCAGGTCGTCAATCATGGGCGGAGAGGGGTTTTCGACGTTGGGTGTGAGCAGACCTGGAATGGAAGTCACCGGGCTCGGCTCGCCCTTTTCCAGGGCCTGGACCAGGGCAGGGAAAGATTCCTCGGCCTCGCCCTTCAGGGCAAAATCAAACTCCGGCGCTTCCTGGAAAACCTGGGACCGGACGGCCGAGACATGGGGTCCGCCCAGGACCAGCCAGCGGGTATGTGGCCTTGCAATTTTTGCGGCCCGGTAGGAGGCATTGATGATGGGTGTCATGCCGCCGATGCCCACCAGATCGGGCCTGGAACGCGCCAGGAAGCCTTCCAGCTCTTTCCAGGACAGGCCTAGGGCGAAGGCGTCCAGGATTTCGACCGTCTGTCCTGCGGCTTCCAGGGCGGCGGCCAAATAGGCCAGGCCCAGGGGCGGGCCCAGGATGTCCTGGGTTTGCCCGGACTCGGGCGGCGGATTGATGAGCAGGATGCGCATGGGTCTTTAGTCCCAGGAGGAAAGTTCGGCGAGGGAGATCCGGTATTGCTTGAGCCAGCGTGAGAGCGTCCAGGCGCTCATCCGCCGGCGACTTTGCCATTGTTTGCGCCAGGCCCATTGCCAAGGGATCCTGGCCAGGCCGGAGCGATAAGCCCGGAGCAAGGCGTTGAGGAGTGCGGTCACTCCTTCTGCTCCTTTTTCAGTATTTGGAGACCTGGCCGCCAGCAATTTGAAGGCGGCAGGCGCCAGGAAAAGGTAGCGCGCCAGGGTATAAGCCGGACTCAGCGCCACGTAAGCGGGGGGCAGGTAGCGGAGCAGGATCCAGATGCGGTTGCGCTCGGCATGAAAGACCTTGAAGGCGCTCACCTTGCCGGCAGTCGAGGAATAATGGTGATAGACCGCGGCCCGGGGGGCGAAGACGCAGCGCCAGCCCAGGAGCCGGCCGCGCAGGGCCAAATCCGTGTCCTCGCTGTAAGCGAAGAAATCACGGTCAAACAACCCGGTCTCCAGGAGCATTTCCCGGCTGAGCAGGCAGGCGCAGCCGCTGGGCAGGAACACCTCGTATCCCTCTTCGTAGAGCCCGGCGTCGCGCTCGCCCCGGCCGCGGCCCCGGTTCATCCCGTCGGGATAGACGGCCACGCCCACGTTATCAATGCGGTCGCGCTCCCGGCGGCTGAGGATGCGGCAGGCCACCATGCCGATCCCGGGCCGGCTCTTCCCTGCCTTCACCATCTCTTCGAGCCAGCGGGGGTCGGCCACGGCATCGTTGTTGAGCAGCGCGATCCAGCGGCCCTGGCTCATCCGGATGCCAACATTACACCCCTCGGCGAAACCCAGGTTGGTCTCGTTCCGGAGCAGGCGCGCCCTTTCGCCGAAACGCCGGCGCACCGCTTCCACCGAGCCGTCGCGGCTGCCCTGGTCCACCACGATCACCTCGAACTCCCGAAACCGCTGAATGAAAAGCGACTCCAGGCACTCGAGCAAGAGCTCGGCCCGGTTCCAGTTCAGCACCACCACCGAAACCAATGGCGAAGGATGAAGGGTGAAGGGTGAAGTCCGACCTGCGGAATGGCCGCCTTCCGACTTCATCTCTTTTTCTTCATTCTTCATCCTTCATCCTTCACTCTTTATCCTTCACTCTTCACCTTTCACCCTTCTCCAGAAGGCGCTGATAGATCTCCTCGATCCGGGCCGCGGTCTGCTTCCAGGAATAGTGTTCCTTGGCCAGGCGCCGGCCGGCGGCCCCCAGCTTTAGCCGCAAGGCGCCGTCGCGCGCCAGGGTCAACACGGCTTCCGCCAGCCGCCGGGCGCTGGTCGGCTCATCGTCGGGAGAAAGCTCGGCATAGACGGCGTTCTCTTGCAGGATTTCCCGGTTGACCTCCGTATCAAAGGCCGCCACCGGAAGCGCGCAGGCCAGGTAATTGAGCAGCTTGCCGTTGGCCTCGGTCCGGCAGATCTTGGGGGCCACCGCGATATCGCCGGCGGCCAGGCAAGCAGAGGCCTCGAAATAATTGATGCGGCCGGGAAGGGTGACCTTGCCGGCCAGCCCCAGGGCTAAAGCCTTTTTTTGGTAACGGTCCTCATCCGGGTAGCCCATGACCAGGAAATGCAGCCGCGGCTCCTGGGCACAGGCCAGACGGGCGCTTTCCAGGAGCAGGTCCACTCCCTGGTAAGTGGTGAGCAAGCCCAGGAAGACCACCAGGATGGCGTCGCCGGCAATGCCCAGACGCTGGCGGAGGGCGGGATCCGGCGCCGGCTGGAACAAGGCCGAGTCCACCCCGTCTCCGATCACGGCCACGCGCCCCTTTAGAACCGGCCCGGCGAGCCGGCCGGCCAGGGAGGCGGAACTGACCAGGATGAAGTCGGCCCGGCGGTTGATCCAGCGCTCGAGAAGCATGAGCCCGCGATGGCCGAAGGAGTTATCCCGCACCAAACCATGACCCAGGGCCTCATCGGCCAGGGAACCCTGGTAGTCAAAGACCAGCGGGACCGGCTTTTTCAGGCGGAGCAGGTGGCCGATCAGGCAGCCCTCGTGCAGGTGAGCGTGGATCAGGTGGGGCGAAAAATCGCGCAGGCGGCGCTGGGCCAGGCGCAAGAGGAAGGCGTCGAGATAGAGCTTATGGGGGTTGGGCCCGGCCGAGAGCTGGCGGTACCAGGGGAAATGGCGGATGCGGTGGACCGCGACTCCCGGTTTCAAACCGGGAGCACTCAGGCCGGGCAGGTCGCGGCCGAGGTGGTAGGTCGCAATCTCCACCTCATGGCCCCGCTCCTTTAGCGCCCGCGCTTCCTCAAAAATCCGCACATGACAGCCCCGGTCCGCGAAGAAGGGGGTGGGCGCCAGCATTAAGATCCGGAGGGGTGTCACGGTTCACGGTTCACAGTTCGCGGTTCGCGGTTCGTGGTTTGCGGCAAGAAACTTTCTGCCAACTGCCAACCATCGCCCGCCAACTGCCGACTCCTTACCGCTCCAGGACTTCGCGGACGAGATAGGTGGGCTTGTCCTGGATTTCGTAGTAGGAGCGGACGCTGATCTCACCCAGGAGGCCGAGCATGATCAACTGAATCCCGATGATGGTGAAGAGGGCGAACAGGATCAGGAAGGGGTTGCCGGTCATGTCCGTGCCGGAGTAAAGCTTCATCAGCACCATGGCCGCAAAGCTTAAGCCGCCGATGACCAGGGAGAGCAAGCCCAAAAGCCCGAACAGGTGAATGGGACGGGTGGAATAGCCGGTAAAGAAGATCACCGAGATCAGGTCAAGGAGGACCGCCAGGATCCGGGTCATGGAATACTTGGAACGGCCGTGCTGGCGGGGCCGGTGGCTGACTTCCACCTCGGCCAGCCGGGCTCCCGTCCAATAGGCCAGCACCGGGATCATCCGGTGCATTTCCCCATACAGGTGCAGGTGCTCGACCACCTCGCGGCGGTAGGCCTTGAGGGTGCAGCCGAAATCGTGGAGCGGAATCCGGGTCAGCCCGGAGATCAGGAGGTTGGCGAAGCGGGAAGGAAGCTGGCGGGTCAGCCAGGGATCTTGCCGCGCGCTGCGCCAGCCGGAGACCACATCAAAGCCTTCCTCCAACTTCCGGAGCAAAATCGGGATGTCCTCCGCCGCGTTCTGCAAATCCCCGTCCATGGTCACCACCACCCGGCCGCGGGCATGGTGGAAACCCGCGCTCAAGGCTGCGGTCTGTCCGAAATTGCGGCTCAGGCGCACCACCCGCACCCGTTCATCCTCCTGAAAAAGCTCGCGCAGCACGGCCACGGTCTGGTCCGTGCTCCCGTCATCGACAAAGAGGATTTCGGCCCGGCCCGGCAAGCCCGACAGCACTCCGCACAGCGACTGATGGAGCGAGCGCAGACTCTCTCCCTCGTTGAACACCGGGATGATAATCGAAAGCTCTACTTTGGGTTCAATCGTCACAATTCTCGGAGACATGGACCAAGGGTTCCAGAGCCCTCAGCCGCTAACTAATGGAAATTCCCTAACCCGTTAACTATCAACCGCTTTCTCAGCACTCTCTTTATGATACTTTTTTTCCTCAAAAAGTTCAACGAAAAAGCAAGTTGAACCTCAAAGCGCTTTGCCCGCCCTCCTTGTTTCTTGTTATAATTCGGAAGAGAACGGTTGCATGGGTCATTCCGCCGCCTTACCGCGCCTCCTCCTGATTTTGAGCCTTGCGCTTATCGCCGGGCTCAACGCCCTGGCTTATCTACCGGGCCGGCACGGCCCCTGGAGAAGAGATCCGAATCTCCGGCAGGCCCGAATGAGAAAGAAAGGTTCATCGCCCAACTATTGATGAGCAGGGGCGGCTCGCGAGCCGCCCCTACTTACGCGTGTCAACCAATTACGCGATCCTCAATAAAAGAACAGCGCCCCGGGAAGGGATCCCGGGGCGCTGGTTCAAGCAGGAGGCTAGAGGTTACTGGGTCTGGTAGAACCAGCCTTCCTGAACGTTCAGTTGCACCTTGGTCTCGACCCTGACGAAGTCCTGGTTGTTCCAGTCGAAACCGCCCAGTCCGCCATACATGGCCAGGCCGGTGTTCATCGCGCTCATGCTGACGGCCCACTCCAACTGCTTCGCCTTGGGAGTGAGCGTGCCGGTCGGGTCAATGCCCTCATACAGGTCCGGGATGTAGCCGGTGGTGCCGGACAAAGTGGCATAGCCCGGGGTGAGCGCCGGGATGTGCACCCGGATGTTGGCGAAGCTCTTGACCGCCCCTTCGATCTGCATGAAGGTATTGCTCTTGCAAGCATAGTCCCCGGGGCCGCCGCCGAACCACTGGTCAATCACGCACTCACCCTTCTTTCTGTCCAGCGGGGTGGCGCCCGTGCGACGCCAGACGAAGTAGCGACGGCTCCCTAATCCGCTATCCGCGCCCAGCCAGTCCGCGGTGATCTGGATCTGGGTCTCCGAGAGCGCGCTTTGGACCGTATAAGTCCGGACCGTGCAGCCGGTCGTGGTGCACTTCATGATGCGCAGGGCGTCGCCGCTACGCACGCCCTGGGTTTTGAACCGGGCCGGGTTGTAAGCAATGTCGAGGTTGTCATTCAACGTGCCCGGGCTGGTGTTGGCGCAAACACCGTCGCTGTCTTGCACCGGTTTCTTGGCCGACCACTTGTCCATTCCAAAAGTCATGCCCGGCTCGGCCACCGTCATTTTCCACTGGTGCGCCTTGCGCGAGGCGTTCTTCAAAGTGCTCGGGCTGGTGAACTCGAAGTAGCGCCGGTTGCCCGAGGCCGAATCCGTGGCAATGAGCCCGCCGCCGGTCAAGACCCGCTCCAGCTCGCTGTTGCGGTTATTCGTGTAGTAGCCATCGGGATCTGCCGTGTAGCTCGTCCATTGCGGACCCGGGAACTGATACCCTTCCGGCGTCGGCGAGATCGCCCTGGGCACGTTCATGAACTCGTTGACCGCAATCAGATGGGCCGTGCCGCCTTGGTAATAGTCAACGGTATTAAAGCCCATCGGCCCCGCGTGCACCACGCTGATGATGGTGCCGGGGTTGGTGATGGTGCGGGCGACCTTGTCCCTGGCGGCCATTTTCTGCTCAAGCATTCCGCCCCGCATCATGATAAAGATCGCCGCGTAGTTGGTCGGCCCGCCCCGCTCCAGCGGCTGGGTCGAGAAATCCGGATCGGTCCAGCGGGAGTCAATTGAATTCAGGATCCGGGTGGATTCCTCGCTGTCCGCGGTGTGGCCGGACCAGTACCTCAGGTCCCGGTTACCACCCCGGGGGGTGGTGCTCTGCATGTAGGCCATCGCGAACGAGGTCCACTCATGATCGTTGATCCGCGTGTTAAGCTGCAGGCCGAACACGATCATCCCGGTGCTCCAGCCGCTGTCCACGCCCATCAGCGAAGTGATGCTATTCCGGACAAAGCGCTTGTCCCAGGTGCCGGCCGGCACCAGGCCCTTTTGCTGCAGTTCCGAGTCCGAGGCATTGGCCACCCGGCGGATCCAGCTAAACTGCAAGGCCGCCTGCTCCCGGGCCGGGTCAACCGGCAAGGCCGGGCCCACCAGGAACTGGGTCCGCCGATCCAGGAGGGGGTCGGGATCCGTGGGAGTAAAGCCGTCTACTTGTTCCCGCAGATCCCACTCGCGGCGGAGGTTCACGGTCAGGGTCCGGTCGCCGGTTAAAATGTTGGCCGGCACCGTGATGCTCTGGGTCCCGAGCCAGCAGACGTACATCGGGAATTGGAACAGGTCAAGACCGCCGGCCAGGGAGAAGTTCGAGGCATTCGCGTAAACGCCGAAGACCATCATCACCCGCCTTTCGCTTGGCTGGGAGGTCCAGTAATAGCTCTTCCAATCCGTTTTGCCGGGGTTGGCCGTCCAGGTCGCGCAAGCCTGCCACCAGTAGGTCCGATAGATTTCCGGAGTCACCAGGTTGGGCGGCAGGGCAAACTCCAGGCCCAGACCCATGTTACCGCTCTCGACTAGGCAGAGAGCGATCGAAATATTGTCATCGGTGCCCATGAGCAAGTAGTCCATGTTGATATTGGCCGTGCCCTTGAGGGCCATCAGGATGAAGCCCGCGCGCAGGTGCACCGGCGGCGCCAAGATCACCCGGGCCGTCAGCGAAGTGGGGCCCGGGTAGATGGTGTTCATTTCCGCCGGGGTTAAGGTGCCCGTCAGTTTCAGAACATAGCGGCGGTAGCGGTCGCCCGGGAACAGCGCCGGGTTAATCTCGCTGGGCGGCGCCACGCCCTTGGCGCTGGGCATCAGCTCCATGGTCAGAATGATGTCCCGCGCGTCCACGTCGTGCCAACTCTTGTACATGTAGTTGTTGTATTGGGCGGCCATGGTGTCGGGGCACCGGGTCGCGCCGCACTTCAGGCCCACGGTCAGTTCCGCGAGCGGGTAGCCCGGCACGCCCGAGGCCAGGTTGAGAAGACCGGCGAGAGTGGTGAAGTTCTGGTAGGTCACCGCGTTCTGGATCCGCTGCACGTAGGCCTTGCCGGTGGTCGCCGCCCGGGTGTCCCAGTCCACCAGTTGCACCTTCAAGCTGCCAGGATCCACGCCGGTGGACCGGTCGTAGGTGTTGGCCCCGATGTAACCGCCGCCGAACCCGCCGGTGGCCGGGGCCGCGACCAGGCCGGTGACGAAGGTGTTGACCCCGAGGAAGCTCCCGGCTCCGCTGGCGTTGGTGCAGGAAATCGTGGTGCAGGTTACCGTGCTCAACGGCGGATGGTTCGAAGGCGCCGTGCAATCCACATCCGGGAAGAGTCCCACATTGCAGGTGTAGCTCAAGCCGCCGCAGGTCACGGTGCAGGAGGTCGGGGTCCGGGCCGGAGTGGGATCGAGCAGGAGGGTGAGCCCCTGGTCGGGATGCGCGTTGAGCCGGAACCGGTCGTTGGCCGGCGCCGTCGGCGTATCCAGGGGGAACACGCCGATGAACACGGGCGCGGTCCCGTCGTCATCGTGCACGATGACCACGGGCTGATTATCCGCGGCCGGGGTCGTCGTGACCACGGTGGTGTTGCAGGCCGGCTCGGTGGTGCCGGAATAATCCCCGGCGGTGAAGAGACCGCCGCTGCTGATGCTGCTGTTGGTGCAATTTCCGCCGCTCAGGGCCCAGCCGGCGCTGGAAGTCAGGTCCTCGGTGCAGCCGTCGTCCCAGCTGAGCTTCACCTGGAACTGCTGGGTCTGGTTCTCAAAGATGGAGGCCGAGCCTGGCGTGATCACCGCGCTCAGCAGCGTGTCGTCGTTGTTGATCGGAATGGTGACCGTGCCGTCCGGCCGCAACAATCCGCCTTCCTCATCGCACTGCACCTGGCAGGTGCCGGCCCCGCAGGGGATCTGGGCCGCGGTGATACTCCCGGTGCCCCCGGCCCCGTCCACCACGCTGCAGTTGCTGTCCAGCGTAGTCAGGTTGGCCTTGGAAGTGGTCGTGTCCTCCCAGGTGATCAACGCGCTGAAGTTCTTGGTCTGGCCCTCATCAAGACTGGTGAAGGGGGCAAGCAAGACGTATCCCACCTCCACCCGGATCAGGTCCCAATACACGTTGTCATTGTCGCCCGCGTCGTTGTTATAGTGGTAAATGTTCATGTTTCCGAGCATGGTTTTGGTCCAGGCTCTGGTCGCGGTGATGTCCTGCGACTCGTTTTGCCAGGTCGTGGTGTCGAGGTCGGGACAGATCGTGCTGTTCACCAGGGTGGCGCACTCATTGGTTGACCATTGTAAGCAGTTGGGGCCGACGTAGCCGCCCTGGGTGGACCAAACCCCCCGGAGCACTACCGAGGTGATCACCGCCCCGTCCGGGATGGCGGTCACGTTCAGAGTATCAAACGAGCTTACGTCCTGAGTATTGGCTCCATCAACCCGCCAGTTGGCGTTAGCCGCTCCCAAGCCCTGGCAGGTCGTGTTATCCTGGCCGGTTCCACCCTCGATCCCCTGCAGGTCCGCGTAGCAGTCCGCGGTCGTTTCGTTCACCAGACACGAACCTTCCGCCGGGGCGAAGCTGTTGACGAATACATTCACGGACTGGGGTGCGCTCATCTCCTGCAGCGAGCAGTCGGCCCTCGCAGTTCCATCCACGCTCACCTCAGCGCTGTCCGGGGTGGCCGGGTTATCGGTCTTGGTTACGAGATCGTCGCACGCGAAGCCTCCGGAGGGACCCTGGTCCGGCAAGGTGTAAACGCCGTTGCTGTTCACCGCGGAACCGGTGCAGTTGCCGCTCTTGCTCCACCCGCCGGCGTCATCCGGATCGGTGCAGCCGTCGGACCAGGCCAGGTAGGCATAGAAGTCCTGGGTGCAGCCGGTGTTGGGGCATGTGATACTACCCGGCAATACGGTCACCGCGGACTTGATGTCGTCGTTGTTGATCGTGACCGTCTGGGGGCTGCCGGCCATGCCGGTCAGGGTGATCACGCAGGACCCGCCGGCCCCGCACGGAATCTGGCCGGCGGCGAAGGCCCCGTCCGAGCCGGTGCAGGGGAGCGAACAGGTCGAGCCGGTGGCCGGCACGTTATCCGTGCACTCGTCCGACCAGATCCGGTTGATCACGCAGTTAAACGCCTCTCCCTCCACGACGATCGAGGGGCAGACCAGCACCTCAGTATCGATCCCGTCGTTGTTGTCTACGGTCACATTGGTGGTGTCGCTTTGAACGCCGTGCCCGTAACTGGCCGTGACTTGGACCGAGCCCGAACCGCCGGCCCCGCAGGGGACCTGGTCGGCCTCGACCAGGCCGTTGCCCAGGTCGATCAAGTTTCCGAGGATGGTCCAACTCACCCCGCCGGCCAGGGTGCAGTCGTCGGTATAAGGATCAGGCGAGCAGGCCGGGCCGGCATAGCTGCACGAAGTGGTGAACTGCTGCTGCTGGCCTTCGGTGAGGGTGATGCCGCCCCCGGGGCCCACCTGGGGAACCAGATCCAAAGCGGTCAAGTCGCAGGAGGGCACGAACAGGTTCGCCGTCTCGCTGTCCGAGAGCCCGGAAATAGTGCACCGCAACTCCTCGGTGCAGTCCCCGCCGGTGCCCCCGGTGTAAAGCCCGGTCACCGGGCCGATCGTGCCGGGAGTGGGGCAGGTCGTGGAAGCCCGGTCATAGGCCGGAGCCACGCCCAAGGGATTGGACTCGCTGTTGGTGCACCCGTCACTCCAGAGGCCCGCGCAGTAGAAGTCCTGGCTCTGGCCCGTGGTCATGGACAGCGGGCCTTCCGGCGTCTCATCCATCGCGAGGATGAAGTCATCGTTGTTGACCGGGATGTCCACATTGCCGTCGGGATTGCCGGAAACCACGCCGGTGCACGAAACCGAGCAGGTGCCGCCGACGCCGCAGCCGAACTCGCCGCCGGTCAAGGTCCCGGTGCCGTCGCCGTTGTCGCTCGCCGCGCAACCGGCAATAGCGGCAACGACCGCCGGCTCGGTGGTCTCGTCCGCCCAGGTGATCAAGGCAGAGTAGTCCTTGATTTCGCCTTCCAGGATCTCGGTCAAAGGCCCGCTGCCGCCGGTCGTGTAAGCGACGTTGAGCCGCAGGTAATCAAAGGTCGCGTTGGTGTTGGTCACGGTGGCGGAGCTGTTGGTCACCCACACGTCCAGAGTTCCGATTTCAGAAAGCGTGAGCGCGCCCAGGCTGGCGGTCTCGACCACCCAGGCGGCCTGGTTGGCGTTGAGGTTGATGCCGGTGCCCGTTCCCGGACCGCCGTCCAGGTCCCACATGATCTGGTCGCCGGCGGCATAGGCCGAACCCGTGGCATACCGCGATTCCAGGGTCACGCCGGTGATGGTCGCGCCGCCCGGGATCTTGCTGGTGTCCCAATCGCCCATGGCCAGGGTCTTGCCGGGCACGGGGGTGGCATAGGTAACATTCAAATACACGTAATTGATCCCGGCCCACCTCGTCGTGCCTGCGACGGGGTATCCCGCCATATCAAAGGCCACCAGGAGGTTCTGGACGCCGCTTTTGGTGGTGATCCCCGAAACAGCTTGGGTTGCTTCGGGATTGTATCCCGTAGTGCTATCCCAGCAGATTATGCTGCTGGTATTCCAACCCGAGCCGGTGTTGTATTGAATGTAGGGGTTGGTGGGCATATAGTCAGCAGAATACCAATAAGAATTACCGCAAACTACGCGCAGGGTCACCGCGCTGACCACGGCGCCATCCGGGATGGCGCTCACATTGAAATTGGTCACTTCCATGCGTTCGGCAGAAGCCGGTTGGTTCGCGAGGATCTCTACCCAGTAACTCCCGAGATTGGTCGTAAGGACGCCTCCAGTCGATCGCAGGTCCCACGGTTGCGTAGTGAACCCATTGACGATGTCGTTAGTCGTGTCAGACACTGTTTTCGCTGTGGGATATAGCTGGACCGAGTTGCCGGTCAAGGTAATGGGGCTTCCCATCTGCAGTCCGAGCACGGTGTTCTGCCCGTCGCTGCCGACGGGAGCGCCGTTGAGAAGCGGGGTGGGGCTGTCGGTCCAGTTATTGACCTCGGTCACCGCCTCCGCGGTGTTGGTGGCCATGGCCGCGGTCGGAGGCTCGAGGGTATTGCCCGGAAGAAGCGTGCTCTCAGAGAGCGCGCAGGTGCCGACCGCGCCGGTCACGTTAATCACCACGGTATTGCTGTTCACGCTGGCAATGGCGCACTGCAGGTTATCCGCGACGCCGGTGGTGGAGCCGGCAGTATAAATCCCCGTGGCATCATCCACCGTGGCTCCGGACAGGTTCACGGTCAGGACAAAGTCCGGGGGCACGCCCTGGTTGTTGACCTCGCTGTTGGTGCACCCCTCGTTCCAGGTGCCCACGCAATAGAAGTCCTCGGTCGTTCCGGCGTTCTTGTCAAGCGGACCAGCCGGGGTCAAGTCCACCGAGCTGACGAAGTCACCGTCGTCCACCACGTCCACGGTCTCGTTCGGGGCCTGGGAAGCCAGGGAGCAGTCGGGCGGATTGTCATCGCCGCACAGCTCCGGCGCGCTCAGGTTGCCGGCCGCGAGGGCGCAGTTGCCCGAGGTCTCGGAGAGGTCGGCGGTGCAAATATCATCGGTATCGTTGCAGGTGCCTTCCAAGCCCCACACGTACTGGCAGGCCACGGCCTGGCTGGAACCTTCCAGGATCGAGCCGGGCAGGCCGGCAGTGTCGGTGATGAGGTCGCCGTCATCCCCCACCGCCACGGCCTGCGGATACAGGCCGCCCTGGTTAATAGTCGAGTCGGCCGGGTCGTCGTCGCCGCAGACCTCGGAGCAGGTGTAGTTGCCGCCGGGGCCGGAGCAGACCGCGCCGACCATGGCCGTCAAAGCGGTAACATCTTGGCACAGATCAGTGTTGTAAATGGCCTGGCAGGTATAAGATCCGTCCACGCCTTCGATCGCGGTGTTAATCGAGCAGAGCATATCGGTTTGCACGTCGCCGTCGTCGTGCAGGGTTACGGGCCCGCTGCCCAAGGTGGCATGATCAATCGAGCAGGTGCCGGCCGGCTCGTCGCCGCAGGGCACGTCGTTACCCCTGATCGAGCCCGGGCCAGTCGGGGACGTGCAGTCGTCGGAGACCGTGGTGTCAGCGGTTACGTCGGCGCCGCAGTTGTCGGTGCAGGTATAGGGCAGGGTCTCGTTTTCATCAATATTCGTAACCGTGCAGGTCATGCTGATGGGAATGCAGATGGCGGAGACGTTCACGGTTACCGGGCTGTTGCCCGCCACCGGGGTGCTGGTGGTAACCTGCTCGGCGCAGTCGGCGTCAACATCCGCGGCGGTGTAGAGACCGCCGGAGGTAATCGAACCGGCGGTGGAGCAGTCTCCCGGAGTCACTCCCCAACCCGCGGTCGCGGTCAGGTTATCGGTGCAGGAATCGGTCCAGGTCCGGAGCAAGGTGAACTGCTGGCTCTGGGTCTCGCTGATGTTAAGAGGATCCGGGGCGATCAGCGTGCTGAAAATGGTATCGCCGTCATCGTGCAGGGTCACCGGCAGAGCGCTGTCCAACCCCTCGTTAATCGAGCAGGTACCGGCCGGCTCCGCGTTCCCGCACACGTTGTTGCCGGTGATCGAGCCCGAGCCCGCCACGCCGCTGCAGTCGCCGCTCACCGACGCCGTGCCGGTCACGTCCTCGCACGCCGTCAGCCCGTAAAGGGCGCTGACCGTGTAGGGCAGGGTCTGGTTCTCGTTAATGTTGGTCACGCTGGCGGTGATCCCGGTCCGGTTGTCGTCGTTGTCAACTATGACGTTTACCAGGTCCGTATCCGAGCCAAGGCCGAAGCTGGCGGAGCCGGAAACGGTGCCGTTGCCGCCGTCGCCGCAGGGAATATCATTGGCTTGAACTGTAATGGAAAGAGGATCTGAGGAGGATAAGGAGAGGTCGCCGCCCGGGGCATCCCACGCGACGCCGCCGGCCTGGGTGCAGCCATCGGAGAAGATGCTGCAGCCGGCGCCCACGTAAGTGCAGGTCGCGGTATAAGCCTGGACAGCATTTTCAAAGATATTGGTTGGCCCGTTGATGGTCAAGGAAACCAGGTCGCAAGGGAGCACACCGATGCGGACCACGCCGCGGATAGAGGCCGTGGGGAGAATGTCGGCAGGGAGGCGCTGGCCGAGGGCGCCGGAAATGGCGTCTCTCTTGACCCAGGGATAAATTTCCACGGAGTCGCCGTTGACGCAGGTGCCGGGCAGGATCTTGACGGTGGCGTAGCCATCATCGCCGCCGCCGAGCATGCAACCATCCATGGTGTAGTCGAAACCCTCGGGGCCGCTGGTGGGAACCGCGCCTCCATTGAGAGCTTCGATCAGGGCGCCCGAGCAAAGACCAGCGCCGGATTCCACCCGAAAGGTCACGCCCCAGCCGGACTTGATCATGCCAACGCCCAGATTATCCGGGGTAGTCACGCTGATATCCACGCCCTCCTCAGGAATGATAATTGAAGTGGAGACAGGGGCAACGCTGTCGGGATGGCCGCCGGGGATAGTCCATTTGTTGTTCAACCATTGGTTGAGAAAGTTTTTATCCGGTACGCCTAAGAGGCAGTTGCCGTCCAATTCCTGGGTTTCCCCGGTGGATGGCTTTACATTCAGGTAACCATAAGGTTTCCCGTTCAACCTCAGGTTAAGGGCATTCATGTCGGGAACGCCGATGACGCCGTTGCCATCCGCGTCGCCGATGTAGAAGGCTCCGGGCAGACTTTGAGCCGAAGCTGGGGAGGAAAAGCCCAGGCAAAGGCCCATACACAGCCCCATCACCAACGTTGCGATGCCAAACCTTTTCATCTCAAGTCTCCTTTCTCCTCAATCTTTGAAATCATCAATATTTTCAAATTCTTACCAATTCCGGTTTACAAATGCAAAAACCCTCCTTGCCAAGGCCAAAAGGGTTACTTTGACCCCAACAAATCGGGTATAAATATTGGGTTGAAACAATCATTAATCTCCAAAAATCAATAAAATTCACGCAACTTAAAAAATAAGCGTTTCTAAAAAATTGCAATTTTTATGCCCTAGATCACTTGTTCCAGTCCATTTTTCTTGAATATTTTCTAACCCGTTAAATAACCGGATAAATATCTTCCTGCTTGTTTGTTTCAAGTCAAACCGTTTAAAACGAACCCAGTTGGAATCATGAAAAAAATTTCAAGCTTTCTTGGTTATGTCATGCAACAATTTCTCTTCTTCAGGAGACTAATGAGAAATGAATGGTAAAGCCTTCCCTGATTCGCTTGAATTTGTAAAATGCTAGATGGACCCTCTAAACTTCAATCCAGAAGGTTCATTCCCCTTAGCTTTTAGCAAAGCCGGAGGCGATTGTCAAGAGAAAAATGATTAAAAAAATCTTTTCTTAAAAATCCAAAGTTTTCAACTAGATTGATCTCAAAAAGTTTCTTCTCAAATGCTTTTGCAGCGGGCCGGCGCCGGGCTCTTTCTCAAATCACTTGACAAATTAAGTAAATTACTTTATAAGAAAGTAATCCGATCGAACCTTGAGCGAAGAACGGGAATGTAAGATAGACCGCTTTTTCACCGGAGGCGGGCAAGCCCCCGAAGGGGGGGGTGAAAATCACAATCGGATGCAAGTTTCCGGAACCAGGCTGAGGAGCGGAGGATCGAGCCGGGCGGGGGAACCGGAGTTAAGACCGGAATTTAGGTAAGAATAATGGCTAGGCGGGTAGTGGTCGCAGAAGTGGGACATCGGGCCCTGCATGGATTGGAGGTGGAGAAGCGCCTGGGCGAATACCAGGTGAAGGATCACTACCTCCAGGAATGGGAGGGCGATTCGCCTGCCCCGGGCTCGACTAAAGAGCCGGGCGCGCCGGCGCTCTCCCGGTTGTTTGAGAGCTGGCCCCTGGCCCGGGAAGGGGTTTACACGGCTTTTCCGGCCGAGCACTGTTCCTTCCGGTTGATTGAACTGCCTTTTCAGGCTCCCAAGAAAATCCAACAAATCGTTGCCTACGAGGCCGAGAGTTACCTTCCTTTTGACCTGGATGAAATCCTGCTGGAGTATCTTCCCGCGGGCATCAGGAAACAGGGCGCGGAGGTCCTGATCGCGGGGGCCGACCGTCAGCAATTTTCCCGTTTTCTGGGCGACCTGGCTTTAGCCGGGATGGATCCGGCCGTGGTCAGCGCCCAGGGGCTTTGCCTGTATGCGCTGGCGAGCCTGGAGCCGCAAAACGGCGTCCGCTGCCGGGCCTATCTGGACATCGGCGCGCGGAAAAGCCGGCTGTGCGTGGTGCGGGACGGGCTGCCGCTCCACGTCAGCTTGTTGTCATTGGGCGGAGATGACCTGACCCGGTTGCTGTCCGAGGAGTTTCACCTGTCCTGGGAGCAGGCCGAGCAAGGCAAGCGGCAGGAAGGCCGGGTGGGAGTGGACCCGGTGGGACTTAAGCCGCAGGAGGCCCGGGTCGTGCGCCGGCTCGAGCAAGGCCTTCTTCCGCTTTGGCCGTGGCTTTTGAACAACCGGCGCTGGCTGGAGCGCCGGCGGGAAGGGACGGAGGAAGTCTGCCGGTGGCAGGAGTTGGTGCTGTGCGGGGGCACGGCCAACCTCCGGGGCCTTAAGGAGATGGCCGAGCGCGAGTTGGGAATCCCGGCCCGGGTCTTCCGCTTCCCGGCCGCTCTCATGCCGGAGGATCGCCGGATCGCGCCGGAGCTGCATCCGCAATTGGCCGAGTGTTTAGCCCTGGCCCTGGCGGAGGGGCCGCCCGCGATTAATTTTCGGAAAGGGGAATTCGCCTACCGGCGGGAGACCCGGATTTACCGGCAAAAGCTGGCCTTCCCGGCCGCGCTCTTGCTCTTGGTTTTCATGACGATGGGGGCCCGGTTTTGGATGGCCCGGTCCGGGGCCGCGGCCCAGATTGAGCAAATCCGGGGGCGGACGAATCAGCTGTTGGCGAGCTCGACGGGCTTGGTGGTCACCGGCGACCCGGTGGCGTTCATGGAGCAGAAGCTCTTGGCGGACGAGGCAAAGATGGAGAAATACCGGCCGCTCCTGGGACCGCGGGCCATGGAGGTGCTGGCCGCCCTCTCGGAGAAAATTCCGGCCGAGGTGTCGGTGGACCTGGCCAAGTATACCTATAATGAAGGCCGGGTGCAGATGGAAGGCGAGACCTCGGACTTTGGAAGCGCCAAGGAGATCCAGG
>Ga0154610_1071_pt2 | contig 20139 bp, 17 predicted proteins | sample Rifle2008BG13ft_FD_116039 | JGI IMG/M metagenome (GOLD analysis project Ga0154610, IMG submission 116039) | Deltaproteobacteria bacterium RBG_13_61_14 | reverse complement strand
CTGCCGGCCCGACACTCCCCGGCCGGCGCAAGCCTCGCAGGGCCGCTCCACATTCAGGGTCAAGGTCCGGCTGCCCCCGCGCACCGCCTCGTCGAAATCAATGGTCAGCTCCGCTTCCACGCTCTGAGCGCCTCCGCCCGGGTTAAAAGGCACTCCGCCCGGAGCGTCTTCAAATCCAAAAATCTCGCTGAAAATGTCCCGGATGCCGCCCGGCCCGGCTTGGCCCGAGCGCTTGCCCCGCCGGCCGAACAGGTCCTCCATATTGATGCGCACCCCTCCCGGACCCCCGGGGGTATAGGTGTAATAGTGCTCCGCCCCGGTGGGATCAAAGCCGGAGAACCCGGCCTGGCCGAACCGGTCATACTGGGCGCGCTTCTCCGCGTCCCCGAGCACCTGGTAGGCCTCGGCCACGTCCTTGAAGCGCTCCTCCGCCGCCTTGTCCCCCTTGTTCCGGTCCGGGTGATACTGCCGCGCCAGCCGCTTGTAGGCCTTCTTGATCTCGTCCGGAGAAGCCTTCCGGCCGACGCCCAGCACCTCGTAAAAATCTCTTTTGGGCATACTTGTCCACTCCTGTTAAGCCGGTGCCAATACAAGTGTAAGCACGAACCTCCCCAAGTCAACCGGCCTCGGGTCCCGCTCCGCCCCTCGCGTCCAGCCGGCCTCCGGGCCTCCTGACGGTCAGGACACCAGTTTCCATGCCCAGGTGATCAGTCCGGCGAGGATGAAGGTGAAGTCCACCAGGAACTCGGCGCGCAGGCCCTGGAAGGTGGTGCGGCGGGAAAAGAGGGGGATGAGAGCGCCCAGGTAAGCCACGGCCAGGAGCAGGCCGAAGCCCAGCGGCGGCACCAGCCCGAGGCCGGCGCTGAGACTTAAGCCCAGGAGCAGGGCCAGGGCGAGGGAGAAGAGCAGCCACCGGGCGCGGCGCTCGCCCAGGGCGATGGGTAAGGTCTCGTGGCCGACCAGACGGTCGCCCTGGAGGTGGCGGAAGTCCTGGAGCGCGCTCCGGAGCAGGACCAGGCCGAGGACCAGGAGGGCCGCGACCGCGGTGGCGGGCGAGGCCAGGTGGAAGCCCTGGCTGGCCAGAGGCAGGATGGCGGTCACCGCGGTCCAGCCCAGGGCCATGAAGATATCCTTGGAGCCGGGGATGTCGGCCAGGGCGCGGAACGGGAGCCGGGGAGCGCGGGAGCGCCGGAGGATGCGGACCTGGTAGAGGATGCCGGGAATGCCGGCGCCGGTGAAGATGAGGAAAGCTTTCCAGCCCAGGATTGCGGCCAGGACCCAGGCCAGGAGCAGGCTGAGCAGGGAGAAGAAGATCCAGAGTTCGCGGCTGTGCTCAAAGGCGCGGGAGCGGGCCGGCTCGTTGAGGGCGATGGCCTCGCGGTTGATGAGCACGTTGAAGGTGTGCACCGAGAAGACGTAGCAGAAACTGACCAGGAGTTCGAGGGGTTGCAGGGCCAGGCCCTGGAGGCGCGTCGCGGCCGCGCACAGGGAGGCGGCGCCGAGCGCGACGAAGAGGTTGGACAGGACCAGAAAGCGGGGGAAGGTATAGAGGAAGCGCAGCGGCCAGGGCTTGCGCTCGCGGTCGCGGCGCGCGAGCTCCTCATAGACCCGCCGGATCAGCCACTGGGGGGTGCTGGCCCCGGCGGTAACCGCCACCCGCTTGAAATCCCGGAGCCGGTCCCATTCCAGGTCCGCCTCGGTCTCCACCCGAAAGGCGGGAATGCCCTGGGCTTCGGCGACCTCGGCCAGTCGCTTGGTGTTGGCGCTGTTTTTGCCCCCCACCACCACCACCGCTTCCACTTCCCGGGTCAGTTCTTTCACCTCGCGCTGTCGGCGGTGAGTCGAGTCGCAGATCGTATCCTCGACCACCAATTCCCGCGCTCCCAGCTCGGGGTAGCGCCGGCGCACCGCGGCGATCACCTCGGCGAACTTTTCCGGGCTCTGGGTGGTCTGAGCCACCACGCAGACCCGGCCCGCCTCCGGCAGCGCCGCCGCCTGGTCCGGGCTGGAGATGACCGCGGCGCGGCCCTCGGCAAAGCCGAGAATGCCTTCCACCTCGGCATGGCCCGGGTCGCCCACCACCACGATGAAGTAACCCCGGGCATGGTGCTTCTTGACCACACCGTGGACGCGGCCCACCCGGGGGCAGGTGGCGTCGCAGAGCTCAAAGCCCTGTTCGCGCAGGCGATGGCGCTCCTGCGGGCCGATCCCGTGCGAGCGGATCGCCAGGCGGGCTCCAGTCCCGGGCTCGGGCTCGCGCACCGCGCGGATGCCCCGGCGCTCCAGCCACTGGACCACCTGGTCGTTGTGGATCAAGGGGCCCAGGGTGTAAAGCTCGCCTTCGCGCGCGCGCGCTTCTTCCAGGACCAGGTTGACGGCCCGGCGCACGCCCATGCAAAAGCCCGCGGTTTTGGCGACGCGAATTTTCATTGGCCAGGGGAAAATCCGGCTGTATTTTTAGTGTAACATGGATTGGGGACGAGCACATCTGCTTGGGGTTGCGAGGCTCGAGGAAACCTGTTAAACTGAATGCGTTTTGAGCCGAGGATGGTAGAAATGAAAGGATGGTCCATCGAGTCCTTGCCCCTGCCCGGGTGGTTGATTACCCACAGCCTGCGGATCGGGTTGATCCTGCTCCTGGCCGGAGCCGGCCTGTGGTTGTTGAGTTTCTTGATCCACCGGTTGAGTAAACGGATGGCAGCGCGGGAAGAGGTGATTGAGACCACCAAGCGGATGCATACCATTTCCCAGGTGATCCGCAGCATCGGGGTGGTGACGATTGTGGCTGTCACCATCATGCTGGTGCTCTCGGAACTGGGCATTGACATGAAGCCGCTCTTGGCCGCGGCCGGGATCGGGGGCCTGGCGATAGGCTTCGGCGCCCAGAGCCTGGTCAAGGACGTGATCAGCGGTTTTTTCCTGATCCTGGAGAACCAGGTGCGGGTGGGGGATGTAGTTCAAATTAGTGGTGTGGGGGGAGTGGTGGAATCCATCACCCTGCGGATCTTGACCCTGCGCGACCTGGCCGGGAACGTCCACATCATCCCCCACGGCCAGATCAGCCAGGTGCAGAACATGACCCGGGATTACTCGCGTTACGTTTTTGACGTGGGGGTTTCCTACCGCGAGGACGTGGACCGGGTGATGGAAGTGCTCCGGCAGCTGGGCGCCGAGCTGGAGCAGGACCCGGACTTCGGGCCGGACATCTTGGAGCCGTTCGAGATCCTGGGCCTGGATCGCTTCGAGGACTCGGCGGTGATTATCCGGGCGCGGATCAAGACCCAGCCGATCCAGCAATGGCGGGTGGCCCGGGAGATGAACCGCCGGATCAAGAAACGGTTTGACGAGTTGGGGATTGAGATCCCCTTTCCGCATCGCACTTTGTATTGGGGGGAGCCGAAAACCGGAGAAGCGCCTCCCCTGCGGGTGGTCAAGCGCGACGGCTAAGTCCTTCGATTCATAAGTTCGATGCCGAACTTATTTACTCAGGACTTAGTGCCGTTCGGCCCGAGCTCACGGCCGAGGGCTGAGTGAGCAAACTTATCGAGCAAGCAGAAATGATATGTTATCGTATTTGCGAATCGAAGCACTAAGGGAGTCGAACGCGCAAGCAAACAAAGGAGACAAATCATGAAACGGTGGCAAGGGATTCTGATCTGGGGCATGAGCTTGGCATTGATCGGTCCGGCCTGTCAGCCGAACCCCCTGGCGGAGGGCCAGCGCCGGATGGCCGCGGGCGAGTATGAAAAGGCGGTCGAGACTTTCCAGGCCGTCCGCGATCAGCACCCGGATGATCCTCGGGTGTATAACGAGCTGGGTCTCGCTTATGCCAAACAGGAGAAATGGGAGGACGCGGTCGGGAATTATCAGAAGGCCCTGCAACTAAACCCGGAGTTTCCCGAGGCCCATTTCAACCTGGGCACCGTTTACCTTCGGCAAATGGCGCTTCCGCTGGCCCAAAAAGAATTGGAGGCGGCCATCCAGCAGCGGCCGGATTACGTCAAGGCTTACAACAACCTGGGCCTGAACTACATGAACATGGGCCTGTTTGAGGAGGCGGAGAAGAATCTGAAAAAGGCGATTGAGCTGGACCCGGAGAACAGCGTTTATAAAGACAACCTGGAGTACTGCCAGGCCCTGGCCAAGAGCAACGAAGAGAGCTTGAAGCGTTACCGGGAGGAGCGGAAAAAGGAAAAAGAAGGCCAGCAACCGACCGAGGGCTCGGGCCAGAAGCCGCCGGCGCCGGCCCCGGCAGAAAAGGCTCCTCCCGCCCCCAAACCCTAACCCGGCCAAGCCGGAACCTAAAGAAGAACTTCACGCCAAGGCGCCAAGCCGCGAAGTTATTGCGGGCGCATCTCCACCCCGGGGCCTTACCTCGCTGCTCGCGCCCTACAAATTCTAGGGGCGTAGGGCAGGTTCGGATACCTGCCAGAAGCCGTTGGTAGAAAATCAAATAGAAAACGGTATAACGAGGCATCGGGCGGCGTTGCCCTCAAAACCCCAGCGGGTTGTCAAAGGCGGCTCGAACGAGCTCGAGCTCGGTCCCTCCCTCCGCTTCCAGGACGGAAACCACATCAAAGCGGAGAGGCACTCCTTCCAATTTTTTGCGGGCGACAAAAACCTGGGCGCAAAGGGCCAGGTGCTTCCTTTTGCTGCGGGTGACGGCCTCGAGCGGGAGCCCGAATTCCAGATGGCTTCGGGTCTTGACTTCGATGAAACACAGGACCGGGCCTTCGCGGGCAATGAGGTCCACTTCGCCGTAGCGGGTCCGGTATCGCCGGCGAAGAATGGTGAAACCTTGCCGCTTTAAGAAAGCCGCGGCCAGCGCTTCCCCGCGCCGGCCTCTTTCCTTGCGGCCGGGTGCAGAGCGCACAGGTCAGGGTTTGAAGATTTGGCGGGCCCGGGAGCGCACAAACCGGTCAATCCGGCGCTGGTCCTGGCCCCGGATCTTGCGGAAGACCACGGTCATTCCCGAGATCCCGCTTCGCCGGCGGGCGTCGTCCAGGGAGGTGCGATGCACGACCTCCCCCTCGATCGCAATGGTTTTTTCATCGCCCGGCAAGATCAATTCCAGGTCCAGCAAGGTATTTTCGGGCAAAGGCTTCGGGCTTTTGATAAACATACCTTCCTGGCTCAAGGTATACGATAACCCGTTGAATTCCCGGTTCCCCACGCGGTAGCTGACCGGCAGGGAAACGGGCGCCCGCACATTTCGGCGCGTGCTGTCCTCGGTGGATTGATAGAGTAATTCATTAATTTTGAAAAGGGCTTCTTCGGGAGAGTGGCAGTGGGCGAGGAGCCGCTGAATTTGCAGTGCCGGGTCGTTGCGCCGACGGTAAGGACGATTCTTCTGCTCCGCCATTTCCGGCCCCTCCTTGCCGAACTAGGGTTTTCGGGGTGGTGCGGGTTGAGCCTCGGGCTCCGCCCGGTCAGCGGGAACGCTTACGTCCCGGGTGAAATCCGGGCAGTGGACGCCTCCCTGCTTGGAAATAGAATATTTTTTCTGGCAATTTTCCCGCCAGGCACACACCACACATATTTTAGCATCAGGCATTTATAGCCCTCACCCCTCTGCTTAGGCTATCACAGCCTTTGGAGCCGCGCAACTGGCCGGCTCACTTGCCTCCGGCTGCCTGGAAACCCGGGTTCTTGATGATCGTCAACTCCATGTCCACATGCCCGATCCAGGCCTCACTGCGGACCCGGAGCAAAGGGCGGGGGCCGTCTTTGGCCATCCAGAATTCGAGGGTCTTGACCACGGGGCTCTTCTGCGATTCCCGAAGCCGGAGCCGCTCGAAAAAAGGGGGGGTCTCGCCCGCGAGCCGGCGCGGTAATTCGATCAGGATCGGAACGAACTTGACGGCCGAATAGGTGCCCACCCGGACCGTGACCTCCTCCTCGGCCACGGCCCGCAACACCAACAGGTAGCGGTCCTGCCCGTCCACCATTTCAAAGCTCCGCTCGTCGCCGGCCTTCCAGTCCAGGCTTCGGATGAAGAAAGCCAGGCTGAGGGGGTCATAGGCGTTGTGAAACTCGATCTCCCGCTGCTTGACTTTCCCGCTCCGGGTCTTGATGCTGGTGGCCACGCCGCGGGCATGGTCAAAGCGGACTTCCAGTTCGTAGCGCAGGGAAGGCTCGCGCACGTGCATCAGGAAGGTTGCCGGCTTCAGGTTCTGGACCAGACATTGGGACTCCACGCTGTCTTCCATTTTCCAGAGCAGACGCGCCAGGCCCACCGTGCTCGCCTTGGCTTGCAAATGAAAACTGTTACTCCCCTCCGGGCCGGGGGAGACGCTGATCTCTCCCTCTCCGGCCCGAATCCCGCTCCAACTGAAGTCATAGTGCAGGCTTTCGCCCAAGGCGAAGGAAGGTTTGGGGATTTGGTAAACCGGGACTTCGACGGCTCCGGTGGGATAGGGGACCTGGGCCCGCAGCGGAAAGGCCAGGCCCCAAGTCAGAACCATCCAGCAGATCCGGTGTCGGCGACGCATACCGTGTTGTCTCCTGGCGGAGCGAAGCCCCCTTAACCTTGACCGAGCGCGGCCATCAGCTCGGAGTGGGGAAGGAAGTCCGAGATGTCTTTACCGTAATGCACGAAGGCGAGGGTGCCGCTCGGCGCGATCACGAAATCCGCGGGAATCTGGAACTCGTTGCCTTCAAAGCGGCCGTGGAGATGGCCCCTGAGCGTGGCCTGGATGGTCGCTTTAAGCACGGCCGGGGCGACGAATTCTTTGAAGCCGCCGCTCGGGACCTGGTAGAGCGAATAGAGCTTGCGTTCGGTGTCCGAGAGGATGGGGAAAGGGACCTTCTTGCGCTCGGCATATCGCTTGACATGGCCGGGCCGGCTTTGCACCACCACGATCAGCGCGGCCCCGGCCGCCGGGTAGGCGGAGTAGTTTTGCAGCAGGTCATCCAGCTTCATCAGGCAAAGGGGGCAGCCCAGGTAGCGCAAAAACGAAAGCACTATCTTTTTTCCGCGGAAGCCGTCCGGGACTACTAGCACCTGGTCTTTCTGGTCCGTGGCTTCAAATTGAGGGGCGGGTTGGCCGATGGTCAAGGGCATGCAGGTCTCCTTGAAGGTTATTGGGGGAGGGGATCATAACCCTTTCCCAGGTCTTTCACTTGCTCCAGGGTGCCTCGATGGGCCTCCCAGGAGGTGGGGAACGAATAGGACTCGCCCGGCTTAAGCGTCACCTGGGGCGAGAGGATCTCCATCTCGATCAACCGCCCTTTGGGGTCATCCGGGGCCACGCGCAGGGCGTGCTTGTGGATGAACTCGCCCTTGCCGGCCACCCAGACCTCGAAGCTCGAGTTGTCCGGGTATTTTTGGCCCGGGAAATAGGGGAAGCGCTGCACAAAGGTCTTGTTGGCGGCGCGATCTTCCAGGGCCGCCCAGCCGGCGCTGGCATCCAGGCCGATCTTCCCTACCAGATTTTCATAGGTCACCACCATCCAGCGCTTGTCATAGTCCGGCTTCCAGTTGAAACTGCTGGCCTGGCCGAACATGACGTGAAAGCCCTCGGGCCAGCGGCTCTTCAAGTTGAGCGGGATGATGATCCGGGCCCGGTCGTTCCAGGTCTTTTCGTTTTTCGCCCGGAAGTCCATCTGGGTCACCGACCAGATGCCCCAGGAGACGGTGCGGTCGGAGACATTCTTCATGGTGGTGAGCAGATAAAGCCGGGAGGACCCGTCGCGCAAGGTGAACTCCCGGCTGAACTGCACCCCGGCCCAGCCGCCCGCGGCAGAGCCGGTGATGCGCACCTTCACCTCTTTCCCCTTGGCTTTCAATATTTCATAAGTGTAAGGCGCTTCGATCACCACGTCGCCCGGGCCGGGCCATTGCTCCTGGGTGTCCCAACCCTGGGGCGCCGGCCAGATCTTGTCGCCGCCATAGTTCTTCCAGATCTCCATATAGGCATTTTCTTCCACCGGGAAGACCTTGCCCGCGAGCTCCGGATTGGTCCATAAAAACGGGTGGCCCTGAAAAGCATACTGGATGATGCGGCCGCCGATCGCCGGCGCGATCCAGACTTCGGTGTTCGCGTTCGAGAGCTTGAGGCAATTCCAGCCCTGGTAGCTCACGTTATCTTCCACCCTGGCCGCCCAAACGGCTGAAGACCACAACAGGGCCGCCGCTACCCACGCGAAGCCCAAGCACTTCTTCATTGGTCCTGATCCTCCTTGCTTGCGCCGCATTTAAGTCCAGCGCCTGATCGCGGTCAAGAGTTTGACGGGATGACAGTGAGGGTGGGGGAGCAACTGTCCACGCCCGGTGACTTTTCGAGAGATCAACGCGGCTTCTTCTTGCGCGACTCTTCGGCCCGGCGCTTGAGCAGCTTGAGTTCTTTCATGAACAGCTCCGAGGTCAGTTCTCCCATCTCCTTCTTCATCATCAAGTTCAACAGCTCGTCAAACTGGAACTCGCGCTCACCGACTTCCGACTTCAGGTCTTCAATCAACTTCAAGCGCGTCTTGACCGCCTTGGCATCGAGAAAGTCTTCGCCCAGCTCTTCCAACTCGGAAAGCCGCCGCCTGGCCTCCGCCATCTTTTCCGAGTCTTCCGGCGCCGCGGGAATCCGCTCCATCTCCCCGGCGGCGATCTCCGCCTCCGGCGACTCTTCCCGCTCCCGCGCCACGTTGAAAAACATCTCTTCCTCGCTCAGTTCCGGCGGGGGAAGCTCCTTTTCGGCCAGGGCGGAAAAATCCGGAGTGTCGGGCCGGTCGGCCAAGTCTCCCTCAAACGTCGGTTTGGGCGGAGGCTCTTCGAAGGGGAGCCGGCTTTCCGGCGAGAATTCATAATCCATCGAGGCTGGCGGCAAATCGAATTCCGGGACCGGGGGAGCATGCGGCTCCAGGACCGGCGGCGGAAAACTATCCTCTTCGGTCGCCTCGGCCAGATCCAGGGACGGGGGAGAGAGCTCTGGGGGCTCCAGAGCAGGAGGCGTTCTTGCGGGGGGCGAAGGAGGAGCGGCCTGAACCGCGGCTGGCTCTGGCGCCTGGATCGGCGGAGGGACGGTGGGGACGGCTGGGGGCGGTGTCGGGCGGATGGGGAGAGGGGCGGCGGCCGGCGGGGCCGGGGGTTTTGCCGGAGGAACTGCGGGAGGGGTTGGCGCTGGTCGCGCGGGCGGAGGGGGGGCCGGCGCCGGCTGGGCCGTCGGCGGACGGAAAAATTCGTCTTCGGCCGGGGGCGCTGATTTCAGCGGCGGGATCTCGATTACGGATTCATCGGCCGGGGATCGCACCACGCCGGCGTCGGCCTGGAAAGCTTCCCGCTCGAACAGGGATCGGTCCAGTTCCGTCCGGGCGTGCTCCACGCCCACCCCGACCCGGGAGACCTGGGCCTGGTCCAGGACCGGAACAAATTCATGGGCGCCCACCAGTTCCATCTCCGAGTCGTCATCCTCCGGTAACTCCAGGTCCAGACCCCGCTCGGCCGGGACTTCGGGCTGCGGGCCGAGCGGAACTTCCGGCGCGCCGCGTTCGATCTCCATTTCCGGCTCCAGAAACGGAGACTCTTCCAAAGGCGGCGGCTCCAGGTCCGGCGGAGCTGCTGGCGGCCTGGGCGGGGGCGCTGGAGGCGAGGGTGCCCGGGGAGGCGCGGCCGGTCGCGGGGGTGGCGGGGCTGGAGGAGCGGAGGGTCTCGCCGGAGCAGCGGGCCGCGGGGCCGCAGTTGGAGTTGCGGGGGGCCGGGGCGGCGCCGCTGGCCGAGGAGGAGCCGCAGGTCGAGGCGGGGGCGCCTCGATGCCGGCGCGGATCATGGTGACCTCATCCCGGATGATCTCGATGTCGTCATCCGGCTTGATGCCCACGCCTTCTCTTTCCAGACTCTCCTCGCTCAGATCAAAAACGCCTTCCCCCACCACCTGGGGCTCGACCGCCTTGGGCGGCTTGGTCTTTTCCGCCTCCTGGCGGTGCAGCTCCGCGGGCGTGGCCCCCCAATGGGGGCCGGCGATCATTTCCGGGGAATAGTCTCCGTAATGAGAGAAGACTTTGGCAATGGCGGAATCGGTGGCCAGCACCGGCTCGATCTTGCAATTGGTCAGGAACTGGATCTCATCCACCGACTGCAGGTCGGAAGGGTCGGACATGGCCAGGACCAGGGTCTTTTTCCCCGGCGTGTCCTTGACCACCACCGGGACCACCTCGTATTTCCGGGCCACGGCTTCCGGCACTATGGCAAAGGTCTGGGGCGCGATCCGGGAGCGGGTCAGGTCCACCGCCCGCATCTTGAAGCGCTGGCTCAAGAAGCGAAGCATGGCCTCTTCCTCGATGAAGCCCTGGTCCACCAGGCACTTGCCCAGCTTGCCGCCCCACCGCCGCTGGTAGCCCAGGGCTGACTTGAGCTGGAGCTCGTCAATCAGACCGGCCTGGACCAAGAGGTCGCCGAGTTTCAGTTGCTTCCCGGGCATGGCCGCTGCTCCTGCAAGCTAGATCACGGAAATCTCGTATTGCTCCTGGTGGAAGTTGTTGTTGGCGGTGACCTGGAGCTTGAGGTCCAGGCTCCGCTCCAGCCCTTCCACCCCGGCCCGCTCTTCCTCCAACAAGAGGTCCGCAATCTCCGGGTGCACGAACAGGTTCACCCCCTGGCCCCGGTATTGATGGGCCATCTTGCGGATCTCCCGGAAAATCTCGTAGCACACGGTCTCCCGCGATTTCACAAAGCCCCGCGCCTCGCAGTAGGGGCAGGGCTCGCACAGGATCTGGGAGAGGCTCTCCCGCGTCCGCTTGCGGGTCATCTCCACCAGGCCCAGCTCGGAAATCTTGAGGATGGTGGACTTGGTCTTGTCCCGCCGGAGCGCCGCCTCCAGCGTCTGGAAGACCCGGTCCCGGTTCTGCGTGTTGGCCATGTCAATGAAGTCAATGATGATGATCCCCCCGATGTTGCGCAGCCGGAGCTGATACACCACCTCCTTGACCGCTTCCAGGTTGGTCTTGAGGATGGTGTCCTCAAAATGGCGCTTGCCCACGTAGCGGCCGGTGTTGACGTCCACCGTGGTCAGCGCCTCGGTCTGGTCAATCACCAGGTACCCGCCCGACTTGAGCCAGACCTTGCGGTCGAGCGCCCGGTTGATCTCGTACTCGATCCCGTAATGTTCGAACAGACTTTCCTCTTTCTCCCACAACTCCACCGTCTGGCGCCGGCTGGAGAGGAAGGTGTTCATGAAGCGCATGATCTCCTGGTATTGCTCGGGCGAGTCCACGATCAGCTTCTCCACCTCGTCGGTGTAGATGTCGCGGATCACCTTGAGGTCGAGGGAGAGGTCCTGGTGCACGATGCTGGGGGTGGAGGCGCGCCGGGTCCGCTCCTGGATGTCGGCCCAGAGCTTGAGCAGGTATTGCATGTCGGCCGAGATGTCCTTTTCCGGCTGGTCCTCGCTGACCGTGCGCACGATGAAACCGCCCGCGCCTTCCGGCCGCGTCTTCTCCACCATCTTGCGCAGCGCCGCCCGTTTCTTCTCGTTCTCGATCCGCCGGCTGATCCCGATCCGGTGCATGGTCGGCATGTATACCAGGTAGCGGCCCGGGAGCGAGAGGTGGGTGGTCACCTGGGCGCCCTTGGTGCCCACCGGCTCCTTGGCCACTTGCACCACCACCTCCTGCCCCTCCCGGAGCAGGTCCTGGATGCTCACGTCTCCCGCAAAGTAGCGGGAGCGCTCCCGCTGGTCCGCCCGCTCGATCTCGACGTCCTCCGACTCCTCGCTGAACGGCATCAATTCCCGGGGATTGGCGAGCACGTCGGTGACGTAAAGGAAGCTGGCCCGCTCCAGGCCCACGTCCACAAAGGACGCCTGCATGCCGGGCAGGACCCGGACCACCTTGCCCTTGTAGATGTTGCCGACCATGCCCCGGTCGCGGTTGCGCTCGAGGTAGAGTTCGGCCAGCACTCCGTTCTCCACCAGCGCCACCCGCGTCTCCTGAGACGTGACATTAATCAAGAGAATACTCTGCATTCCCGCCTGACCCGATTACCGCTTCCGCATCCGGACCGCCTGGCCGGGAAAGCGCACCGCCCGGCTCTCCTTGAATTCCGCGCGCCGGCGCGTGATCGTCAAGTCCTTCACCTCGTCTTCGCTCCGGCCGAACACGTGCTGAACCACCTCGCCCGGCTTCACCCCCGGACCCGCGCCCGCCCGCAACAGGAGCCGGAGCGCGCCCTCCGGGGTGATTTCCATGCCCTTGACCCGGTCTTTCAGGTCTACGGTTCGCTCGCCCTTCTCTCGCTTTTGTAATATAGGCAACTTATCACGTTCGGCGAAGGCCAGCAAGGCTTCCCGCGGGAACCACTCCGCGCCCTGTCCCTGGGGGGCCTCGATCCGGTATTCAAACAAGTTAATCATAGAGGAAATGGCGGGCGACTGCAAGGGAATTTCCTGCGCCTCTTGGACCGGCATCCCTTCCGGCAGGACCGCCTGCATGCGCCGGCCCACCTCTTCCGCGGGCAGGCGCTGGTTCAGCTCCAGCTCCAGGTATTCGGCTTCGCTCGCCACCCCCACCGGCGGCGCCGGACCGAAGATCAGCCGGGGCAGCGGATGAAATCCCTGGCTGTAGCGCATGGGCAGGCCGGCCCGCCGCACCGCCCGCACGAACAAGCGATTGATCTCCAGCTGTCCCAGGAAGCGCGCGTCGCCGCGGCGGGAATACCGCAGCCGGTAGCGGAAGCGGATGTCCGGCTGGGCCGGCAGCCGCTCGGCCGGCCCGCTCTCCGGCGGAAACGGGAGGGGCGGGCTCAGCCGCGGCTGGATCACTTCCAGGTCGCACACCGCGCACGATTCTTGGCAGCCGCTGATCCGGCAATCCTCGGTGAAGGCCTCCTCCAACGCCCGCCGGCGCTCGCGCACCAAAAACTGGCGCGAGACCCCCGCGTCCAAGTGGTCCCAGGCAAACACTTCATCCTCGGCCCGGGGCCGGGTGGTGTAAAAGTCCGGGTCCACTTGCGCGGCGGCGAGCGCCTGCTCCCAGCCCGGGGGGTTGAATTTTTCGCTCCAGCCTTCGAAGCTAAAGCCCCGCTCGCGCGCCTGGAGCAATAAGCGGGCGAGCCGGCGGTCGCCCCGGCTGAAGATGCCTTCCAAGTTGGAGAGCCGGGGGTCCTGCCATTTCAGGCGGATGCGGCCCCGGCGGAAGCGGCGGCGGAACTCGGCCTGGATCTGCAGAAGCCGCTCGGTCTCCACCTGCGGCTCCCACTGGAAGGGGGTGTGGGGCTTGGGCACAAAGGCGGAAATGCTCAGGTTGATCTGGGGATGGCCGTAGCCGCGGCCGAGCTGATCCATCCGCTGGACCAGGTCGGCAATGGCCTCGACGTCTTCATCGGTCTCCGTGGGCAGGCCCACCATGAAGTAAAGCTTGATCGTCTTCCAGCCGTGGGCAAACACCTGCTCCACCGTTTCCAGAAGCTCGGCGTCGGCAAAGGGCTTGTTGATCACCCGCCGCAGCCGCTCGGTCGCGGCCTCGGGCGCCAGGGTGAAGCCGGTCTTGCGCACCTTGAGGATCGCCCGCATCAGGGGGGTCTTAAGCGACTGCACGTGCAGGCTGGGCAGCGAGACCGCCACCCGCTGGTCCAGGTGCTCCCGGATGATCCGGGAGAGCAGGGGCTCGATCCCGGAATAATCGCCGGCGGAAAGGCTGAGCAGCGAGCATTCCTCGTAGCCGGTGGCCCGCAGGCCCTGGCGCAAGAGTTCCAGCACCTGCTCGGCCGGCCGCTCGCGGTAGGGCCGGTAGATGATGCCCGCGTGGCAGAAGCGGCAGCCCCGGGTGCAGCCCCGCGCGATCTCCACCACCACCCGGTCGTGGATCGCTTCGGCGAAGGGCACCAGGGGCCTGGTCGGGAACGGCGCCGCGGCCAGGTCCGCCACGATCCGGCGCTCGACTTTTTCATAGCCGGCCCGCCGCGGCCGGACTCGAGCAATAGTCCCGTCTTCCCGATAGTCCGGCTCGAAATATTCCGGGACATAGACGCCTTTGATGTCGGCCAGCCGGGCCAAAAGCTCGCCGCGGTCCGCGCCGGCTTTTTTCCAGGCCCTGACCGCCGCGGTGATTTCCAGGACCGCGTCTTCGCCTTCGCCGAAGAGGAAAGCGTCAAAGAATTCGGCCAGGGGTTCCGGGTTGCTGGCGCAGGGCCCGCCGCCCAGGACCAGGGGCCAGCGGCCTTCTTGCCGGTCTTGGCTTAAAAGCGGGATTCCGGCCAGGTCGAGGATGGCGAGCACGTTGGAATAGCAAAGCTCGTGGGCAAGGGAGAAGCCGAGGATGTCGAACTCCCGGAGCGGCCGGCGCCACTCGTGCGAGGCGAGCGGGATTCCCTGCTCCTTGAGCTTGGCGGCGAGGTCGGTCCAGGGAGCGTAGGCCCGATCGCAGGCCACGCCTTCCTGCGCGTTGAGCACGTGGTAGAGAATGCGGACGCCGAGGTGGCTGATGCCGACTTCATAGACGTCGGGGAAGGCCAGGGCGAAAGTGACCTTGGCCGCGGCCGGATCCTTGCGCACGGCATTCAGCTCGCGGCCCAGGTAGCGGATCGGGCTTTGCAGGTGCGGCAGCAATTGATCGAACTTATCCATCTTCTCTGGCGACGCTGAATCAGTTGGATTGAAACGGCAAGCAAAACGGCCCGGCCTGACGGCCAAGGCCGATATTGCTGGGCCGGCTAAACCAAAGAGGAAGAAAGCGATCGCTGGTTTTTTCCCTGGCCTCGGGGGCGAGATCCTCGCCCGCCCTGGCTGAGAGGGGGGCGGCAACTGCCCTCAGCTTCATCGCTTTCTTCTCTCTTTCTCAGAACTTCTCCAGTTGTCTTTCTGGTATTATTTTAGCAGATAGCGCGCCACTTCGCCACTCCTAAGGAATCGTGCAAACCGGAAACGGGAATGCGGGGAGAGGGGCTTTAGCCAGATTGGGCGGCTTCATGGTGGCAGGCATTGTAGCATAATCGGGTTGAATAAGGTTGCGCGGCTGAGGTCAGCCGCGCATCCCAAAGTCATGTCAAGAAGTTACGCGTTTTATCTAGTTTAAAGCTATTGCCTTGAGAATTAAGGTATGCTAGGCTGGTGAGCGCATGGGTTGAAGCAGTAGTTCAAGCAGCCTAAGTCCAGTTTATACATTTAAAACTAATAACGAAAAACAGGAGGAGTGGGATGGCTGGCATTGTTTCTTTTGGCGCCTATCTGCCCCGGTTGCGGCTGGAGCGGATGGGGATCATGCAGAGCATGGGCTGGCTGGCTCCGGGCCTGATCACCGCGGCCCAGGGCGAGCGCAGCCTGTGCTACTGGGATGAGGACGCCCTGACCATTGCGGTGGCGGCGAGCCGCGACTGCCTGGTCGGGATGGACAAATCGAAAATTGACGCGGTGTTCCTGGCCTCGACCAGCCTGCCGTTTGCGGACCGGTCCAATGCGGGGATGCTCGCGGCCACCCTGAACCTGAAAGAGGAGCTGAGTTCGGCCGATTTCACCTCGACCCAAAAGGCCGGGACCACGGCCCTGGTTGCGGCTCTGGATACGGTTCGGGCCGGGGACAAGAAACAGGTCCTGGTCACGGCTTCGGACCACCGGCTGACCAAGTCCTCATGGTTTTATGAGATGTGGTTCGGAGACGGGGCGGCCTCGCTGCTGCTGGGCAAGGAGAACGTGATCGCCGAGCTCCTGGGCTCGCATGCGGTCACCCTGGATTTCGTGCCCCACTACCGGGGCAGCCACGAGAAGTATGACTACAACTGGGAGGAGCGCTGGATCCGGGACGAGGGCTACATGAAGATCTACCCGCAGGCCATCAGCGGACTGCTGAAAAAGACCGGAACGAATATCAAGGACGTGGCCAAGCTCTGCTACCCCTGTTTCCTCGGCCGCGCCCACGGCGAAATCGCCAAGGCGCTGGGCGCTGCTCCCCAGCAAGTGGCCGGCAACATGCACGCGGAAGCCGGGGAGTGCGGGACCGCGCACCCGCTGATCCTCTTGGTGCGGGAGCTGGAGCAGGCCAAGCCCGGCGACAAGATCATCGTGGCCGGGTTCGGCCAAGGCTCGGACGCGCTCCTGTTCCAGGTGACCGACCGGATCAAGGATCTGCCCAAGCGGTCCGGGGTTTCCGGGAGCCTGGCCCGGCGCAAGCCGGAGAAGACCTATACCAAGCTCTTAAAGTTCAACGAGCTGATCGAGACCGAGATGGGCATCCGGGCCGAGGTCTCCAACCAGACCGCCCTTTCGACTTTGTTTCGCGACCGCAAGCTGATCCTGGGTTTTGTCGGCGGCCGCTGCCAAAAGTGCGGGACTCCCCAGATCCCCAGCCAGCGGATCTGCGTCAAGCCCGGGTGCGGGGCGGTGGACAGCCAGGAAGATTACGAATTCGCGGACCAGCCGGCCAAGATCCTCACTTACACCGCGGACATGCTCGCGGTCTCGGTGGACCCGCCCGCCTTCTACGGCATGGTGGAGTTTGAGAAAGGCGGCCGGATGATGATGGACTTCACCGATTGCGACGCCAAGGCGGTGGAGGTCGGGGTGCCGGTCAAGATCACTTTCCGGAAAAAGTATTTCGACCGCGAGCGCGGGTTCACCGGCTATTTTTGGAAGGCGGTGCCGCAGGCTTAATTGTGCGCGGGTGAGGCTTTCGGCCGTGAGCTCAGCCGAACGGGCACCCGCACCACTTAGGAGGTTTGGAAAAATGGCGACGGGAATTCGAGACAAAGTGGCAATTCTGGGCATGGGCTGCTCCCGCTTCGGCGAGCGCTGGGACATGGGCGCCGAAGAGTTGATGGTGGAGGCCTTTTTGGAGTGCCTGGAGGATGCCGGGATCGAGAAAGACAAGATCGAGGCGGCCTGGCTGGGTTCGGCCATGATCTTCGTCAACGTGGGCCTTTCCGCCCTGCCCCTGCCCATGGCGCTGCGGCTGCCCAACATTCCGGTGACCCGGGTGGAAAATTTCTGCGCCACCGGCACCGAAGCCTTCCGGGGGGCCTGCTATGCCGTGGCCTCGGGCGCGGTGGATATCGCGCTGGCGCTGGGCGTGGAGAAGTTAAAGGACACCGGCTACGGCGGGCTGCCCAACATGGGCTCCAATGCCGGCCCCTCCCGCTTCTTGCAGATGCCCAACATCACCGCGCCCGGAAGCTTTGCCCAGTTGGCCTCCGCCTACCGGGCCAAGTATAAGATCAACCGCGACGACCTGAAAAAAGCTTTGGCCCATGTCTCCTGGAAGAGCCACAAGAACGGCGCCTTGAACCCCAAGGCCCACCTGCGCAAGGAAATCTCCATCGAGCAAATCATGGCTTCGCCGATCATCGCCGATCCGCTCGGCCTCTTCGATTGCTGCGGGGTTTCCGACGGCTCCGCCTGCGCCATCGTCACCACCCCGCAAATCGCCAAGGACCTGGGGAAGAAAGACATCATCTCGGTCAAGGCGCTCCAGCTCGCGCTCTCCAATGGTTACGAGGCCCAATACAACGAATGGCAGGGCGACCATTTCGTCACCACCGACATCTGCAGCGGCCGGGCCTATAAGGAGGCCGGGATCCGGGAGCCCCGCGAGGAAGTGAGCATGATGGAGGTGCACGATTGCTTTTCCATCACCGAGCTGGTGACCATGGAAGACCTGCACATCTCGCCGCGCGGAGGGGCGATCAAGGACGTGATGGACGGCTTTTACGACCGGGAGGGCGGCCTGCCCTGCCAGGTGGACGGCGGCTTGAAGTGCTTCGGCCATCCCATCGGCGCCTCGGGCATCCGCATGCTCTACGAGATGTATTTACAGCTTCTGGGCCGGGCCGGCAAACGCCAGCTCAAAGACCCCAAGTTCGGGCTCACCCACAACCTCGGCGGGTTCCCGTTCATGAACGTGTGCTCTATCGCCATCATCGGCAAGTATGGCGCATAAGCCTGATGCCGTGAACATGGGCGATTGATAGTGCACGGTGCACAGTGAATGGCAGCCGCGACCGTTCGGCTGAGCTCTCGGCCGAAGCCGCGCTTCGGTCGCGGTTTTTTTTAGGACGGCCGACGGCCCTTAAAATCAATGCCACGCAAAGAATATATCCACCAGCCCTTGGGCCAGGAAGTGGAAGCCCTTGCCGGACGTTACGTCCTGGTCAAGGAGTTGCGGCTGCCGTTCTCGGGCCGGGAGGTGTTGTGCTTGATCGGCCATGCCGCTTTTGACACCGCCTGCTGCGGCGCGGGCGGATGCGGCTATGCGGTGGTGCCGGGATTCCTGGGAAAATGGATGTCGGGAAAGGCCCCGGCTGGTGAGCCGATTTCGGAAGTGGAGCCAGTGGCAGACGAGACGGTGCGGCGGGAGATTGAAGCGATCCTGAAAAAGCTGGAAAGCGTCCACCAGGTCAACTTCTGGTGAGGCCGGGCCATGCTGCAAATCCGGGTGATCATGAATTCAACCATTGAAGAGGTGCTGGACTTCAAGTGCTGCAACCTCCGCGAGCAGAACCTCGAGATCCACGTGACCAATACCGGCCCGGAGACCCTTCAGGTCAAGAGCGGCTGCGACCTGGAAAGCGAGGCCGAAAGCCTCCGCCTCGACTACCTCTACCCGCCCGGGCTCCAGACCCTCCCGCCCGGCGAGACCATTGCCTTCTACTGCACGCTGGACGAGCAAGTCCTGGCCCGGTTTCAGCGCATCGTGTTTTACGATTCCCGGGGCCGGCGCCACGCCAGCGACCTCCGGCCGGCCCCTTGATTCTTGCGGCTAGGGAAAAAGGATAGCCTGGGCCGGGGATCCCTTGCGCACGTAGACTGGAAATTCCGAGAGGGCAAAGATCCTCTTCAGGCAGGTGCCGCCTTTATAAACCCGCCCCGGGTCATTGAGCCAGATCCAGTCGGACCCCTTCGGGAACACCACCTTGCGCTTGCCGCCGGCGCGCAGGATCGGCGCCACCAGGAGATCATCGCCCAGCAAATACTCGAACCGGCCCTCGTTAAGCGGCGTCACCAGCGAGCGGCCTTCCCGCCAGGCGGCAACGGCTTTGTCCATCAGCCACGGGTTCAGCCCGGCGCGGAGCTGAGAGTAACTCCGGTAGATCTCCAGGGTCTCCGGGTCCATCGCCCAGGGCCGATGGTCCTGGATGCCGCCGTTCTCCATCAGGGGCGAGAAGGCGCCCAGCTCGGCCCAGCGCAGGAAGACCTCCTGATTGAGCGGTCCGTTGCGGTAGCCGCCGATGTCGGTGCCCACGACCAGGTAATCGGCTTTGGCAGAGGCCAGCAGGTTGGTGAGCGCGATCCGCAGGCCGGCAAAGGTCGGGTCCTGGTCGCCCATCCAGCTCATGTAGCTCACGTCCAGAGGCGCGAACTGGAGGAAGAAGCCCAGGTGGAAAGGATTGGTCCAGGAAGGCAGGCCCAGGGTTTTCTCGTTCACCTGCTCCAAGGCCCGGGCCATGATCACGGTCTTTTGGCCGGTCCTTTCCCGGGTGTAATGGTAAAAGTCCGAGTAATAGAGCTGGCGGTATTGCTCCCGGAAATTCCAGCCCTTCTTGAGCGCGATCGGGTCGGTGCCGTCCACCTTCCAGCCGTCAATGCCAAGAGCGATCGCTCGGTCCATCCGCTGGTGCCACCATTCCACGGCTTCCGGGTTGCGGTAATCCAACAGCCCGCCTTCGCCTTTCCACCATTTCTGCCGCTCCAGGCCCGGCACCAGATAGCCCTGCTCTCGCGCGTAAGCATAGTCCGGGTCCTCTGTATTGACCATGCAGGTCACCCAGAGGATGACTTTCAGCCCCTGCGCGTGAAGATCATCAATCAGTTCCCGGGCGCCGGGGTAGCGCTCGGCGTCGAACTCGAAGGTGTTATAGGCCGTCTCCCAGGGCGAGTCAATGATCACGCCGGCAATGGGGATGCCGTTCTCCTGATAGCCCTTGACCAGCGCGCGCACGCTCGCGGTCGTGCTCTCGTCTTCCCAGACGAACTGGCCCAGCACCCAGTCCGGGAAAGGCGGCTCCGCTTCCGCCGCCGGCGCGGGCAGGGGCCAAAGGATCGCGAGGACAGAGAGGAGCGCGATCCGGGCGAGACTATTCCGACCAATTCTTCTCGAAATGCAGTCCATGGATCAACCTCTCGGTCAAGGCTTTCACCTCGCGGTTGACTTGCCGGCGGAGCGCGGGCCGGGTGCGGTAGAGCCGGATCAGTTTCTCGCGGAGGAACCGGCGCTGCTTCTGGTCGCGCA
>Ga0154610_1033_pt3 | contig 20315 bp, 12 predicted proteins | sample Rifle2008BG13ft_FD_116039 | JGI IMG/M metagenome (GOLD analysis project Ga0154610, IMG submission 116039) | Deltaproteobacteria bacterium RBG_13_61_14 | reverse complement strand
CCAACTCCAAGTGCTCATTATACAGGCTTTCCACTTCGATCCGGCCCGAGCCGGAAATGCTGTCCACCGCGTTGTCCAGCAGGTTGATGACCGCCCGCTTCATCTGGTCCCGGTCAAAATCAAAAACCGGAATCCGCTTTTCCTCGATCAGCTCAAAGGCGAGATGCCGATGCGCCTCCCGGTAGAGCGCCACCGCCTCAGAGAGCACCGCGTTCAGGTCATTGGGCGCGGGGTTGGCGGTGGGCAGGCGCGCGAAATTGGAGAACTCGTTGACCAGCTCTTTCAACTCCTCCACCTGGGTGATGATGGTCCGGGTGGCCTCGGAGAGCAGCTCCCGGTCGCTGTCCGGCAAGGTCTCGGCGTAGTGCCGCTGCAGCCGCTGGGCCGAGAGCTGGATGGGCGTGAGCGGGTTCTTGATCTCGTGCGCGATCCGGCGGGCCACTTCCCGCCAGGCCAGGGCCCGCTGCACCCGGGCGATCTCGCTCATGTCGTCAAGCACCGCCACCAGCCCCTGGTCGGAAGAGTCGTCGCCCACCAGGCGGGTGGCGGTCACCCGCAGCACCCGGTTCTGATCCGGGTTGGCCACGTTCACCTGGCGCTCGACCGACTGGCGGTCGCCCCGGCCCAGGGTGTCGCGCAGCTCGTGCAGAAAAGCGGCCAGGGGATCGGGCAACACCTGGTCGGCCGGCCGGCCCAGCACTTCTTCCCGCTTCAGCCCCAGCATGGCCTCGGCCGCGGGGTTCAAGGTGGACAAGCGGCCGAGCGGGTCCACCGAAAAAACCCCGGCCGCCACCCGGGCCAGCACGGTCTCCATGTAGCGCCGGCGCTGATCCAGTTCCAGGTTGGTGCGGCTCAAGTTTTCATGGGCATGGTCCAGCTCGGAGCGGGAGCGGCTCAGGTCTTCGGTCATGGTGTTGAAATGTTGGACCAGGGTGCCGATCTCGTCCTCGGCCTGGACGTCAATCCGGTAGTCGAGGTTGCCCAAGGCCACTTCCCGGGTGCCTTCGGCCAGCAACTGGATGGGCACGGTCACGCCCTTGGCCAGGTAAAACCCGAACCACACCGCCAGGAAGATCACCACCAGGGTGATCAGGATCAGCAGGGTAAAGTGCTGGCGCTTGATCGGACTCTGCTCCATTTTGAGTTGCTGGTATTGCTCGAGCGCAGCCAAATTCTGGCGGAGCTGGCGGGCCAGACCTTGCTCCATGTATTTGCCGGCGGCCACCGCTCCCACCACCTGGTGCGGACTTCCGGCCGAGGGGATGGGAGCCAGGCCCCAGAGCAACTCCGCGGAACCGGCCGGCTCGGTGAAGTAACCCTCCTGGCTGGAGAGCACTTTTTCGCGCGCCTCGGCTGGAAGCTTGACCGCCGCCTTGATCTGCAAGTCCGGCTGGGCCACCCAGGCCACCACCTCGCCCCGGCCGTCCAGCACCTGGATCATGCCCAGCCCATACTCCGCGGCTTTGGCGGACAAGAACTGGGTCAAAGCTTCTTCCTGCTGAGCCTGGAGCAGGTGTTGCTCGGTGATGGTGCGGGCGATCTGTCGAGCAAAATGCAGGGCCCGCTCCCCATTATCCGCATACACGCTCCCGATGATGCCGCGGGAGGTATCGAAGACGGTTTGCACCTGGGGATCAAACCAGCGCGTGATCGAGGCGTTGAGGAAGAAGGTGGACAAGCCGAAGAGGATGGCGGTCGGGCCCAGGGTCAAACCGAGGAAAGCCGCGACCAGCCGGGTGCGCAGGTGCGATCCCATGATCCCCCGCCGGCGCTCGAACAAGAGCTTGACCACGTTGCGCACCACCAGGAAAAGAAGCACCAGCGCCAGAAAAACCATGAGGGTCTGAAACGTGAAGAAGATCAGGCTGGTGCCCAGGTTGAAGGGCGGGCTTTCCTCGGCAATCTTGCTGAACCGGAATTGTAAATAGAAGACGAGTCCGAAGACCAGAGTGAAGACCACGATCAGGATCGCCTCGCGCCGCCTCCGGGCCAGGTCCCGGCGGATATCCTCTTGAATCTGAGCGCGTCTGTCGGTTTTAGGGGTCATGACGGATGAGCGGTCTGGCTGATAGTCATGCTAACACTTGTCCGGGACAATGGCAATCTTGTTCACAGTGCTCAGTGCACGGTGCACAGTGAAGAATCATGAGGAATCCAGACCGTGCACTGTTTACTGTGCACTGTGCACTCTTTAGGCTTGAGGCTGAAGAAATGTCCCTGACTCGAGGAAGGGGACAAAAGGTCAAGACGCGGAACGGATGTCTACGCTTTTCGCCTCGGGCTGCTTTTTGGGAAGGATCACTTCCAGGATGCCGTTCTGGTAATGGGCCGAGATCTTCTCGCGCTCCACCTGGGCCGGCAGATGAAACCGGCGCTGGAAGGGTCCGATCAGGATTTCGCTTTGTAAATAGCTAGTTCCCTGCACGCGGGACCGCTTCCGCTCTCCCCGCAGGATCAAGGTCCGGTCTTCCACCACCAGGTCCAGGGAAGCCTCGTTCATGCCCGGAATCTCGATGTGCAGGTAAATCGCGGCCTCGTCCTCGCTGACGTCCGCGGCCGGATGCCAGTAACCTAGACCCTCCGGCCCGGGCCGGGGTCTGCCGCCCTCCAGGTCAAACAGCCGGGACATCTGGTCGTGCAGGGTGATTAAATCGCGAAAGGGATCCCACTTCCGGACCATTCGGACCCTCCCTCACCACGCTCCGAACGCTCCTTAGCATACCGTAAGGCTTAAAAAAGTCAAGTGTGATGAACTCGTAAAAAGTCCAAAAGGAGCCATCTTGCAAAACTGAATAGCAATCATTTCAGGCGGTTACAATCACGCATCCCTTGCAATTTCAACTTTTTACGAGGGCATCAAGTGTATGCCCCTCTGAAAAGCACAAAACAAAACCATTCCTGGTCTTGAGACGAATGCCGCCGGCAATTAGAACTTATTGACGGTCAGACCCCGCTGATATTCGATCAGGGGGATCTTCATCCCTTTGGCATGGTAGCGCTGATAAATCTTGCAGATGTGGTATTGGTCACTCAGGCACTTTCCCGAGAGCTCGTCCAAACTTAATACCAGCGAGCCTTCCACCGCGTTGCACATCTTGAATTGCCGGCCGGTCAGGTAAAGACAACTCATCTTGGCCTCCTTAATTGTCCTCAAAGGGTAAAATTAAGGTGTATTACCGGCGCCTCCAGAACTTTATACTCTAGAAAATCGTTCGGGATTCCAATCCCGTTGGCTATCTTTTTCAGATTAATTCAGTTACTTTAATGAGCCCTTTCCCCCCTTTTCGCCGATAATCCCGGGAGTTAAATGCTCCCTAAGAATCTTTACAATAATATAATAAGTCACTCGATTAAAGTCAAGCGAAAAATGCAGCCGAAGAGAAAAAAGTTATCCACAGGTTCTCTGAAATCTTTCGTTTAGGTCTGGAAACAAAAAAAGTAAAGCTTGCGGGCCGGCGCCCTGGGTGGAGGAAGCGAACCCCCTCAGGAAATACCGGAAATGGCCTTGATGACGGTGACTTTCTTTTTCCCCGGGATCCTCACTTTTGGGGCTTTCCGCCCAGCTTCTGCCTGGCTGCTTCCAGCTTCTGCTTGGCGAAGGCCTCTTGCTTGGAGTTCTGAGATTCCTTGACCACCATCTCGTAAAGCCGCACCGCCTCCTGGTATTGGCCCAGCCGCTCCAGGATGGTGGCCGCCTGGTATTTGGCCGTGGTGGACCAGATCGCCTGCTCCGGATACAAATAACTGACTTTCATAAACTCGGTAATGGCCCGGTGATCGTCGCCCTGGGCTTGATAACACTCCCCGATCCAATACTGGGCCTCCGCCAAAACCGCCCGGTCCTCCTCTTGCTCCAACGCCTGCTCAAACGCGGTGATGGCCAGATCATATTCCTCCGCCAGCTTGAGCGCGATCCCCACCTGCAGCCGCTCGGCGAGGAACGACGAGTAGCCCGCATAGTTGGTGATCAGCCGGGAAAAGTTCTGCACCATCTCCTGGGTGTGGCCGAGCTTGCCCTGGCAAACCCCAGTCATGAACAGGATGCGCGCGATCCGCTCCGGGCCGCCCTGGCTCAAGTCCAGGCCTTTGAGCCGGGCCAGGGCCAGGTCACAGCGCGATTGCCGCCAAAGCTCTTCCCCCAGGTACAAGTTGATCTCGTCCGCAAAGGGCGTGGCCGGGTCCTCATCCAGGATCTTCTCCAGATCCTTCAAGCCCTCCTCCCGCTGGTCTTGGTAAATTTTCAACGCGGCCTGGCGGAAGGCCGCTTCTTCCACCGAAGCCTCCTCCACCGCCACCAGCAAGAGCGCCCGCGCCCAGCGATTAAGCTCCGCTTCATCCTTGGTATTAGCCGCGGCCCGGACCCGGGCCAAAAGCTCCGCTTCGGAAAAGCTCACTGGCGCGGAACCCAAGGCGGACTCCACCCGTTCCACGTAACCCTGGTAATCCTCGTTTTGCAGCGCCACCGCCAAGAGCCGGCCCCGCGTGTCCACCAGCGCATCCGGGCAAGTTTGCTTGAGCTCCTGATAGGTCTGGCGCGCGCCGGCATAATCGCCCAGGGCTTCGAGGTTGCGGCCCATCTGCCAGCGCACCCCCGCGGCAAAGTCCGCCTCATCGGTGACAATCGCTTGCAGCGTCGCGTTCGCGCCGGCAAAGTCATGGGCCTCGGCCTGGAGCCGGGCCAGCCAGAACCGGGCCAGGTTGGCCGAGGACTCCTCCGGGCCCGCGGCCAACTCCTGCCACACCGAATTCGCCTCCTCCAGCCGGCCCAGGCGATAAAGGCCAAAGCCCTGGTGCCAGCGATAGTCCAGGTGCCGGGAGGTCTGGCCCTGGCCGGCCAGCTCCGCGTAAATGGCCAGCCCCTTCTCGTAGTCGCCCTTGCGAAAATAGAGCTCGGCCTGGCGCACCAGCGCCTGTTCCTCCGCCGAGGCCAGTTGCGGCAAAAGTTTCTTCTGCGCCTCGCTCGCTTCCAGGGCCGAGTCCACCAGCCCCTGCTTGCGATACGATTCCGCCAGCAGCCCATACCCCCGGATCAGGATTTCCGGGTCGGCGCCGGCAGGGGTGGCCTTGCGCAAGACCTCGATGGCGCCGGCATCATCGCCTTGCTGCGCCTTGATCTCGCCCAGCCGCAGCCAGGCCTCGGGCACCGAGGGCCCGGCCGGATGCCTGGCCAGGTAATTCTTATAGTCTTTCTCGGCCGCGGCCGGCTCGCCCCGGCGAAAGCGGGTTTCCGCCAGCAGGAAATCGGCCCGGTCGGCGAGGCTGGCCGGAGCGCCGGGACTGATCGCTTGCAGCAAGGTTTCAGCCGGGGCGAGCTGGTTGCTCTGGAACAGGAACTCCGCGATCTCCAGCCGGCGCGCGTCATCCACCCGGCCCGGGTCCGCCTGGCTCCACCCTTTTAGCAGCCGCGCCGCCTCCGCGGCTTTATCCTCTTCTACATAAACCCGGGCCAGCAGCCGGAAAGACAAGGCCCGCAGTTCCGGGTCGGCCTGGCCCTGGGTCAGTCCTTTCAAGATTTTTTCGGCGTCGGCATATTCCCCCAGCAAAAAATGGTCCCGGGCGCTCTCAAAGGCCTGACTCGCCTGCTCCACCGCCTGGATCGGGCCTTGCTCGCGCAAATAGGCCGCCGCTGCCTTGAAATCGTCCCGCTCGCCATAGGCCCGGGCAATGGCCTGATGCGCCGCCGCGGCCAGGGGGTGCCGGGGATTGGCTTTGAGGAATTCCTGAAAAGCCGGGATCGCCTCTTCCGGCCGGCCCGCCTCGGCCAGGAGCTGGGCCCGGCGGAACATCACCAGGCCGGCAGTGTCCGGATCGGAAGAAACAATGGTCGCTAGAGCCTTCTTTAACGCGGTATCGGCCTCCTCCAGGCGGCCCAGGCGGAAAAGGCATTCGCCGGTCTTATACCAAATCAGGGGCTCTAGGTCCGGGGGCGGCGAGCCGGCCTGCTGGTAAAAACCCAAGGCGCGCGCGTAGGCGCCCAGGGCCAGGTTGCGGTTGCCCTGGCGATAGGCGATCTGGGCCAGCCGGCGCTTGGCCCGGTCGGCGTCAGAGAATTTGGGATAGCTCTCCAGCAACTGCCGGAAAGCGCTTACGCTCCGCTCGTCCTGGTGGAGGAGGTAAGCGCACTCGCCCGTGTAAAACAGGATCTGGTCGCGGAAGGCCTTGGCGGCTGGCAGTTCATCGGTAAAAACCGCCAGGGCGCCGGGGTAATCCTGGATCAAGTAGAGCGAGCGGCCCAGCAAAAACCCGGCCTCCTCCCGGTTCGCGCCCTGGGGAAACTCTTGCAAGTAGCGGCGGAACTGGCCGGCCGCGTTCTCATACAGCCCGTCCTGAAACAGCCCCTTGGCCAGCTTGAACAGATCCTGGTCAGGGGAAGTTGGCACAATTTGCGCCGCCGGGGCAGGCTGAGCAGGCCTAGTGGCGGCAGGAGTGCCGGGCTTGGCCGTCTTCGCTGCAGCCGCCGGTGCGGACTGAGACTTTCCAGCCGCGGCCAGCATCCAAACCGCCAATGCTGCCCAAATCAATCTTCGCATTCGGAAGCCCTTTCGGTTCATGATCTTGCAGTCAATCATAGCAAAAGGAGCGGCAATTAGGAAGGCGAATCAGGCAAGAAACCGAGCCGGCCGGCCGAGGGCAGCGCAAAGACAAATTGTGAATTGTCAGGACCTGACCTAATGCTGTTCAGTTAAGAAAGGATTTTCACGCCAAGACGCAAAGGCGCAAAAATTTTAAACGATTGGCGGCTTAAAATCCTTTGCGACTAAGCCGGCCGACTTGAGCCGCAGAAGAGGATGAGTTCCCAAGGCGCCAAGCCTCTTGGCTTTGTCAGTCTTTGCAACTTTGCGGCTTTGCGCGAGAATTCCTCCTTCTGAGATCTCCCTTAAGTGAACAGCATTAGGACCTGACCCCAATCACATGATTGACAGGGCCTCCCTCGGGCGCTATGGTTTAATAAGAAGAAGCGGTTCCACTTGGCGCGCGGAAGCGGGCTTTGTTTTTGCTGGCGCATCGCCCTTCTTTCTTCTTTCTCATTATTCAAGGAGGAAAGAACGTGAAGGTAACCTTGATTTTCCCCGGCCGCAGCCTCGAAACGGCAAAGGCTACGGGTTCGGTCATGCCGTTGTCCCTGACTTTGTTGGCTGCCCTCACCCCGCCGGAACACGAGGTTTCCCTGGTGGACATGTTCGCGGGCGATCCGGTGGATTATGACTCTGCGGCCGAGGTGGTGGGCATTACCGTTCGGACCCCGCTCGCGGTGAAGGCCTATGAAATCGCCGACCAATATCGGAAGCAAGGGAAAAAGGTGATTTTAGGGGGGCCGCACCTCTTCACTTTTCCCGAAGAGGCCAAGAGCCATGCCACCGCGGTCGCGATCGGCGAAGGCGAAGCACTCTGGCCGATGATCCTGCAGGATGCAGCGAAGAACCGGCTCAAGGATTTTTATGTGTGCGGGCCGTATGCCATGGAGAGATTGAACGGGACAATCTATCATGAGAAAGAGAGACCGACCCTGGTCAACCTTCCGATGATGCGGCGGGACCTGCTTCCCCGAGCACGCTATTTGATGGATTCCATCTTCACCACGCGCGGCTGCCCCAACCACTGCCGGTTTTGTCCGGTCACCGACATCTTCGGCGCCAAGATCCGGCACCGGCCGATCGAGGAGGTGGTCGCGGAAGTGGCGACCCTGGGCAAACGCTATTTCAACGTGGATGACAGCGTGTTCGGCCATCCCCAGATCGTGGACCGGCCGCAAGAGAACCGCTATTATCTTGATCTTTACCAGGAACTGGCCCAACTGCGTCCGCGCCGGCTGTGGGCGGGTGCCGGCGGCTTGTCCGCCGTGGATTACAAGGACGGCCGCAAAATCCTGGAACTGGCTGCGGCCAGCGGTCTGTGCAGCATCGCCGCGGGCCTGGAGTCCATCTCCGCCAAAGGGCAGAATCAATCCGGGGCCTGGCGCAAGCTCCACTATACTTCCCCGGACGCCTTTGATCTCCAAAAAATGAAGGCCAACATCCGGCTGATCCAGAGCCTGGGCATTGAAATTTTCGGCTTTTTCATCGTCGGCTGGGACGAGGATACTCCGGAAACCTACCGCCGGACCCTGGATTTTTGCAACGAGTGCAACATTGTTCCGTTCATTTTTAACCTCAATCCCATGCCCGGCAGTCAGATCTATCAGGAGTATTTGGAGCAAGGACGGATCTTGACGGATCATCCCTGGGACCATTACGGGGGCGGCTACATTGTTTACAAGCATCCCACCATGTCGGCCAGGACGATGGTTGATCTCGATGCCGAGGTCATGGGGGAGGGTTATCGCATGACCCGGATTCTCAAGCGGACCCTGCAAGCCTTGCGACATCGTTTTTCCATGGATTATGCCTTGGCCTCCTTTTTCACTCAACTCGCGCTGAAAAAAGCCTACCGTCAACTCTATGCTCAGGCCCAGAGACCCGATTGAAATTTTCAATCAAAGTGAAATCCAAAATCTTTTCGTGGATCAATCCTTTCTTCCTCTTCATTGGCGTTTATCCGCGTCCATCGGCGGTTTCCAATTCTTCTTTAGTTGCGGCTCGCCGCGCTGGAAAATCTGTGGTTTCTTTCTGAAAAATGTGAGAGACGGTCAGTCCCGGTCAAGGTTGACATCGTGGAAAAATCGGCTATGATTCGCTTATTTCCGAGTTTCAAGAACGGGAAGGAGGTTGGCACATGGCCATCAAAATCGGGATCAACGGGTTCGGTCGGATCGGGCGCTGCTTTTTCCGGATTGTCCAGGGCAGCAAGGATATCGAGATAGTTGGCATCAACGACCTGGTGCCGGCGGAGACCCTGGCCCATCTGCTGAAGTACGACTCGGTGCACGGCCGTTACGAAAAAGAAGTAAAGGCCGAGGGCGACAGCCTGGTGGCGGCCGGCAAGAAGGTCAAGGTCACCTCGATCAAAGACCCGGCCCAGTTGCCCTGGAAGGACCTGGGCGTGCAGATCGCCATCGAGGCCACCGGGCTGTTCACCAAGCGGGACGATGCCAAGAAGCATCTGGACGCCGGCGCCAAGAAGGTCATCATCACCGCCCCGGCCAAGGAGGTGGACCTGACCGTGGTCATGGGCGTGAACCACAAAGCCTACGACCAGAACAAACACCACATCCTGTCCAACGCCTCCTGCACCACCAACTGCCTGGCCCCGGTGGCCAAAGTCCTCCACGACCAGTTCGGCATCGAGAAGGGCCTGATGACCACCATCCACTCCTACACCAACGACCAGCGCATCCTCGACCTGCCGCACAAGGACCTGCGCCGGGCCCGGGCCGCGGCGCTCTCCATGATCCCCACCACCACCGGCGCGGCCAAGGCCGTGGGCGAGGTGCTGCCGGAGCTGAAGGGCAAGCTTAACGGCCTGGCCATCCGGGTGCCCACGCCCAACGTGTCTTTGGTGGACCTGACCGTCCTGTTGAAGAAAGAAGTCACCGTCGAACAAGTGAACGCGGCCGTCAAAGCCGCGGCGGAAGGCGAGCTCAAGGGCATCCTGGCTTATATCGAGGAAGAGCTGGTCTCGATTGACTTCAACCACAGCTCCACCTCTTCCAACTTCGACGCCAAGAGCACCTACGTGATCGAGAAGAACCTGGTCAAGGTGCTCTCCTGGTACGACAACGAGTGGGGGTTCAGTAACCGCCTGGCCGACCTCTGCCGCATCCTGCTCTAAGTCTGGGACCGGCGGCGGAGTCAAGAAGGAGGCGGTCGCGTGGCCATCAAAGCGATTAACGAGCTCCTGATCTCCGGCAAGCGGGTCTTTATCCGGGTGGACTTCAACGTGCCCAAGGACAAAAAGACCGGCGAGATCAGCGACGATACCCGGATCCGCGAAGCCCTGCCCACCATCCGCTTTGCCCTGGAGCAGGAAGCCAAGGTCATCCTGGCCAGCCATTTCGGCCGGCCCAAGGGCAAGCCGGTCCCGGAGATGTCGCTCTTGCCGGTCGCGCAGCGGCTCTCCGAGCTTCTGGGCCAGGACGTGATTTTTCCCGACGACTGCATCGGCGACGGCGTGCGCAAGAACGTGCAGGACCTGGCACCGGGCGGAGTAATCCTGCTCGAGAACCTGCGCTTCCATCCCGAGGAAGAGGCAAACGATCCGGGCTTCGCGCAAAAGCTCGCCCAGCTCTGCGAGGTCTATATCAACGACGCCTTCGGCACCGCGCACCGGGCGCACGCCAGCACAGCCGGCATGGCGGAGTTCGTCAAGGAAAAGGGCGTGGGCTTTCTCATGCAGAAAGAGATCAACTACCTGAGCAAGCTGATCGAGGACCCGGAACGGCCCTTCCTCGCCATCCTCGGCGGGGCCAAGATCTCGGACAAGATCGGGGTGGTCGAGAACCTGCTCAGCAAGGTGGACGGCATCCTCATCTGCGGGGGCATGGCCTACACCTTCCTCAAGGCCCAAAAGATCGAGGTGGGCAAGTCGCTGCTCGAAGACGACAAGATCCCCACCGCCAAGAAGCTCCTGGACCGCGCCAAGACCAAGAAGATCCCCCTGCTCCTGCCGGAAGACCACGTGGTGGCCCCGGCCCTGGAAAAAGGGGTCAAGAGCCAGGTGAAGGGACTGAAAAAAATCCCGGCCGACCAGATGGCTCTGGACATCGGTCCGGCCACCATTGCCAAATTTGTCGCCGAGATCAAGAAGGCCAAAACGATTTTCTGGAACGGACCGGCCGGCGCCTTCGAGATCGAGCCTTTCAACCAGGGCACTATTGCCATCGCCCGGGCGGTGGCTGAATCCGGCGCCCTGAGCGTGATCGGCGGCGGCGACTCGGTGGCCGCGGTGCACCAGGCCGGCGTGGCCGATAAGATCACCCATATCTCCACCGGCGGCGGCGCCTCGCTGGAATTTATCGAGGGCAAAAAACTGCCCGGGATCTCGGCATTGGAGGTATCGTAATGCGGAAACCCTTTATCGCCGGCAACTGGAAAATGAATTTGACGACGCGCGAGGCTACCGCCCTGGCCAAGAAGCTGGTGGAGAGCCTGGCCGGGGTCACCCAGGTGGAGATCGGGATCGCGCCGGTTTATACTGTGCTCCCCGCGGTGGCCGCGGTGGTCCGGGGCAGCAACGTCCAGCTTTTGGCCCAGAACCTGTTCTGGGTGGACAGCGGGGCCTACACCGGCGAGGTCTCCGGGCCCATGCTCAAGGACGCGGGCTGCTCCCACGTGATCGTGGGCCACAGCGAGCGCCGCCAGCATTTCGGCGAGACCGACGAGAGCGTGAACAAGAAACTCAAGGCCGCTTTCGCCTCCGGGCTGGTCCCCATCTTTTGCGTGGGCGAGACGCTCGCCGAGCGCGAACAGGGCCGGACTTTTGCCGTGGTCGAGCGCCAGGTGAAAGGCGGCCTGCAGGACATCCCGGCCACTGACGCGGCCAAGATCGTGGTCGCCTACGAGCCGGTCTGGGCCATCGGCACCGGCAAGACCGCCACCCCGGCCCAGGCCCAGGAAGTGCACGCCCAGATCCGCAGCCTGCTCGCCCGGCTTTACGGCCAGGAACTGGCGGATCAGGTCCGCATCCAATACGGCGGCAGTGTCAAGGCCGATAATATCGCCGAGCTGATGCAACAGCCTGACCTGGACGGCGCTTTAGTCGGCGGGGCCAGCCTCAAGGCCGATTCGTTCACCGCCATCGTCCGCTTCCAGGGCTGAAGGGAGCGCCGGGCTGGACTTGCGGCCTCGACTGTGATAAAATTTTTCTATTCTGTTAACGAGGGAAGACAGTGATCACAGCAATTTATTCGCTTCACCTTCTCGTGAGCATGGCGCTGATCGTGATCGTGCTCTTGCAGACCGGCAAGGGCGCGGATATGGGCGCGGCCTTTGGCGGGGCCAGCCAGACCGTGTTCGGCAGCACCGGCCGCAAGACCTTCCTCACCCGCCTCACCGCCGGCGCCGCGGTGGTGTTCATGATCACCTGCTTGTTCCTGGCCTGGTATTCCTCCCAGGGCGTGAGCAAGGGCGTGATGAAGAACTTTTCCGAATCGCCCGCGGCCCCCGGCGCCCCGGCCGGCGCCACCGCGCCCGCGCCTCTGCCGGGAACCGAAGCCGCACCGGCTCCCGCAACGGGTGAAGCGACGCCCGCGCCTTCCGAAGGCCAGGCCGCTCCGGCCCCGGAAAGCCCGCCGGCACCGGCTCCCCCAAGCGCTCCTCCGGCTCCTTAGCCGGTTATCTGCGAGGATGGTGGAACTGGAAGACACGCAAGGTTGAGGGCCTTGTGGGCGAAAGCCTATGGGGGTTCAAGTCCCCCTCCTCGCACCAGCTATCCCTTTCTAAAGTGCACAGGGCACAGTCCAATTGCCCGTGAACGTGAACGTTGCCGTGAACGTATCCGAAGAAGGATCATCCACAGATTTCGCCGATTAAAAAGATGGGAGCTATCCACGAAAAAACACGAAGGGACACGAAGGGTCAAAAACAGTTTTTTCTGCCCTGTTTACCGCCGACTATCTACTGCCTACTCTCCGGTCATCCGCAGATTTTCAGAAAAGATAGAAGCTTATCAATCGGGCAGGGGGACAGACATTCTTGTCTGTCCCCCATTTGAATCACTGTCCACTGTGCACTGTGCTCTGTTCACTGCTTCTTATGTTTTAGATCTGACCCCATCCTTCGTTTAGATCCGACCCCATCCTTCATCCTTCGGCATCTGGGGTCGGCATCTGGGGTCAGAGCTTCACTTAGAAGATAACTGAGTTAAGTTTCATGTGAAGCTCTGACCCCAATCTTCCCATGATGTTTTATGTTTAGATCTGACCACAATCTTATTTTGCTATCTGGAACTCTTAAGGTGATCTGGCAAATCAGGAACAATTTGAGTAACGCTTATTTTATTTAATTCTCTTTCCTTCTTTTCCTCCTGGTTATAAACAAACATTAACAAGTAAAGAATAGCACTCCGTACAATTTTTGCTAATTCCATTGAGTGATTAAAAAGAGTTTCATCTTTCATATCGGCATACGTTTCTTTTTCCTGAAACATTCTTATATTAACAATTCCATGTGTCAACCTATTTCTAATTTTTCTTAATGTTATAAATGGACCGTCAAGAAGATCCATATGCAAATTAAATAATGCGTTTAAAGAAAAGCTGTTAGTTTCTAATATAATCGGCCAAATGATTTTGTTGTTAAAATTCTTATACCATATATTTGAGTAATACAATTTGAACTTATCCATACCAATCCTTAAGTATTCATTTAGAAAAAGTGCTATCTTATCTAATATATCATAGAAACACTTAAATGCAATTTTCATCATTTGAATATAAATATTATGCACGCTACAATCCATAGTATCTATTATTCTAACATTTTTATCAACAAAGCTTAGATTTAATCCTTCATATTTCGAAAGGACTAGTAAAAATCTAGCAGCAATATAATCTTGCTTCATTTGATTGATTATGCTAGAAAGATATAAAAAGCGATTATCCTCTATTTCATTACTCCTAGGCGGTTGAGTAAACATTCTTTTTATGACTACTCTATCTCCTATTGCAGCATTACATTTCTGGCAATAATTGCAAATATTCAAATATAGCTTATTTTTGAGACAATAGTTAATTAGATGTTTTTCAATATCTGATTCTCCTTTGACTTCAATTGTTGGATAATCAAGTGGATTATCGAGGAAACTTTTATCTGAGAAAAAGCTTCTGATTTTATCTTTTGACTTTGTAAATGTTTCGATTGCTTCAGGAACAACTCCAAACTTAAGTGCCTGGATAAAAAGATTGTATGATTCAATCAAAATAGTATTTTCGAATTGACCTGCTAATTTTGAATAGTAATATAATGCCTTTGCCTTGTTGCCAAGAGCCATTCCATGATCAGGCTTCCATCTAATGGCTGTTTCGTAACAATCTAATGCATCTACAACTCTACCCAATTGATCAAAACAATTTCCCATGTTTACATATATTTCTGAGGCAAGCATCTTGTCTGAAAGACCATAACCGATGGCCTTTCTATACAGTTCTTTTGCTTTATCTAATGATGAAGATTTGAATAGAGCTGCATATTGATTTCTTATTCTTTCATAATAAAATAAACTGGAATAACCATTTGCCAAATTATAGTATGCTGATTGGACGAGTCGATCCTCTTTAATGATCTTTTCAAAATTAGCTTTTAATAAGTTGAGTCCTTCTAGGAGTATTGTTTCTTTCCTCATAGCCTGAGATATATCAATTAATAAGGCGCTTACCAGGTAAGAAACATAATAATTATCTCCTTGCTTTTTTAGATTCTCAACCTGATTATAGGCATCTACAAACCTCCCCTCATCAAGTGATTTCCTTGCTTCTTTTGCCAGTTCAATAATTGCCATTTCCATTGAAACTCTCCAAGCAACCTCTGATCAAAATATAGCAGAAGGAACATAATTGATAATTTAGTTGTTACCTTCTACTATCTTTATCTCCTCCTCCGTCAACCCATACAACTAATTTTCCAGTTCACGGTTAACGGTTTATCAATGTTCACCTTCCACAATCTTTATCTCCTCCTCCGTCAACCCATACAACTCATACACCAACCGATCTATCTCTGCATCCGTTGCAGCGATCTGCCGCTCCAGTGCATCCCGATCCGCCGGAACCTTCGCCGCCGCCTTCCGCTTGTGCAAATCCAACATCCGATCCACAAAATCCACCATCCGGTCGTGACAATCTTTGTCGGAGGGGTCGGAGAAATTCAATACTGGAATAGGAATTTCCTGTAATTGGTTTATTTTAATTTCTAATAAATCTCCAAAAGAAGACCTTATCCACATTTCAATTACTTTAGAATTAAGCAATCCCAATATAAATTCAAAAGAATATTTTTGTAGGTCATATAAAATATGAACTTTATCATTTGTAAAATATTTACCAGGTTCTAATGTAGCCATAATTGAACCTCCAGATATAGATCTAAACATAATCTTTTTTGTTGTAAAATACTCTGCTTTTCTTGGTCCAGCACCCACCTTTTGCATCATTAAATCAGGCATATACCAAATCCATTTGCCAGCATATCTATAAAAATATCTTCTCACATCTTTGCCTCTTAAAAGAGGATATGAACAGTAATCTTTCTTTTTATCAAGGATAAATCTTTTATCATCGCTTGTTTTTATTCCTAAAGAAAAGTTTGCGGTCTCCTCTAATTTGATAGTTGGAATTTTAAAGCTTATTTGAGGATTAAATGAAAAACCTAGCTTAGGCAAACTTTTTATTCTTTTGTAAGACAAATTATATGGCAGGCTTCTAAAATCTCCACTTGTGTATTCTTTAAGCTCAATACTATGATCTTGTTTTGATTTTTCTTTTCTCAAGAATATCAAAACCGTTGTGACGGTCGCTCCTTTGAATACTCCTGGCGGCAATTTTACCAATTCATATATCGTAATATTGTTAATCAGATATTCTCTAAACTTGCTAAAACTATCAGTTCCAAGCCAACTATTTGAAAATATAAAACCTAATACTCCAAGCTCTTTTAGCAAGCCTATTGCTCTCTCTGCAAAAAAACTATAAAGATCTGATTTATTCTTACAAGTCTCAAATTCCTTTTGAAGATATTCTCTAATATTTTTATCCGTTATGTTTGCTAAATTTACATACGGCGGATTCCCGATGACTACATCGAAGCCGGTCTGATGGTTCGCGGTTCCCGGTTCGCGGTTTCCCTTAACACCTCTGCCCTCTGTGCTCTCTGTGTCTCTGTGGTGAAAAACTTCCGGAAATCCTGCCTTCCAGTCAAAGACATTGATCCGGTACCTTTCTTCTTCGTCAATCAGGCTGAGTTGTTTTTGCTGGTAAAAGTCCGGGCCGATCAGGGAGTTGCCGCATTTGATGTTGGCGGAGAGGTCAGGGAGCGCGCGCTCTTTGTGGAAGAGCATCATTTGTTTGAGGGTTTCTTCGGACTCGCCTTCCAGGCATTTGAGGAGCAGGGAGAGTTTGGTGACTTCGACGGCCGAGGGGTCAATGTCCACGCCGAAGAGGTGATCGAGGAGGATGCGTTTGCGTTCGGAGATGGTGAGGCGCCATTCGTTGGCGGCGGTCTGGTAGATTTTTGTAGGGGCAGACCCCCGTGTCTGCCCAGTAGGGGGCGCACACAGGGGTGCGCCCCTACGGTCAGAATCGGCGGTCATTTGTTGGACATATTGATCGCGATACCAGTCGAGGAGGTATTGGTAAGCGCCGAGGAGGAAGGATCCAGAACCGCAAGCCGGATCCAAGATTCTCAAAGGTTGACAGACAGGAATGTCTGTCCCACCTTTCTTTTTCTTTCCTGAGCTATTCCGCGACCGAGGAGCGGTCGCGGCTACATCTTCCGGAGTTTTGCCTTCCAGGAGTCTGCCCACCGTGTTTTTGACGATGTAATCCACGATATAAGTCGGTGTGTAATAGACGCCTCCGGCTTTTTTGACCTCGGGCTTATCCTCCACCTTGGCCTGATGGCCGGCGGTCAGGCGGATGACCTTGCCCAGGAACTGCTCGTAAACCTGGCCCAGGATATCCGCGGGCAGGACCGAGAACTCGTAAGGGCTTTCCGGATAATAGAGCCGCTTGATGATTTCCTTGAGCGGCTTGTCGTCCACGGCGAGCCGGGGGGTGAGGGTATCGGGTTCGGGCCGGTTTTTTTCGGGTTTGAAGTGGAAGAGGCCGGAGTTGTATTTGTCGTCGGCGCGGTCGAAGAGCTGGAAGAGGCGGCGGTAGAGATTCTGTCCGTTGAGGAGGGCCTGGAGGAGGCCGTAATTTTCGATGCCTCGGTCTTCGCAGATGCGGAGGAAGATGATGCGGTCAAGGGTGGCCTGGACCGCGAAGTTAAGCTCGCGGTTGGTGAGGCGGGGATTGCGGAGCGCGATGTTTTTGGCGAGGAGCTCGCGCCAGGACTCGATCTCCTTCAAGAAGGCGTCGTCCACCTCCGCGGTGCCTTTTTTCTTTTTGGCGGACTCGGCGAAACGATCGAAGCTGCCTTTGAGCACGGCCTCCTTGGAAAAGACGCTTTCGAGCTCGGGCCAGCGCTCGAGGTAATCGGGGTAGCGGTAAAAGAAGAGGCGGCCGGCCGCGGCGGGGTCGCCGGGCTCGGGCTTCACGCGGCAATCGTAAACCGCGAGCTCCTCGAAGTCGGAGAGGATGGAGAGGGGGAGCTTGGCGGACCAGGCGTAGCGGCGGAGCTGGAAGGCGGGCTCGGGGTTGGTTTTGATGTCGAGGGATGGTTTTTTGGCTTCGAGGAAAAACTTGCGCCGGCCGCCGACCCGGAAGCAGTAGTCGGGGGCCTTGGTGGCAACGCCGATTTTGATGGCATCCTCGTGGACCACGTCGCGGTATTGGAGGGCGTAGCCGGCGGCGTTATAAACGTCCCAGCCGAGCGCGATGAAGAAGGGATCGAGGAACTCGACGCGGAGCTGGTGCTCGTTGTAGGCCGGCGAGCGGTAGGAATCGCGGTTGCGGTCGAAGGTGGCGATCAGTTGGGCGATGATGGGAGGAGCGGTCAAGGCCTTGATCCTTGGCGCTCATGCTAACCCGGATGGATAAGAAAATCAAGGCTGGGGTCAGGTCTTCAAATAAAGTTTAAGAGCCGGGCAGCCAGGTGTGTTCGCGGTTGATAGACCGGGAGAGGTGGTCCCCAGGCGGAAAACCTGGGGTGGTTGCCGCACAGAATGGGGTGGTTGCTGTGCAGGATGGGGGGCTTGCCGCGCAGAATGGGGTGGTTGGCGTGCAGAATGGGGGGACGTTTGAAGAGAGTAGGTAGTAGGTCGTAGGTAGTAGGTCGGGGAAGAGAAGAAGAAGAAACCAAGAGAAATTTCGCCAGGTTAAGTTGGTTCCCGGGTAGTCGGAGAGGAGTATTTGGGGATTTGGAAGAGCCGATGGCAGGAATGGGGGTGCATCTTGGGGGCGCTGGGACAAAAAGGTCTTGAGAAATCGCCGGGTTAGCATCTCGAACCATCGTTTGATTTCAGACCTCATCCTTCACCCTTCACCCTTCAAAATTCACTGTCCCCTATTAGTGTAAGTTTGTTGCAGTTTCCAGGGATGATCCCTGGACTCAACCTTGGCCCGCTCCCGCTTCGGCCTGTCTTCGACCCTGAGGCTCAGACCCGAAGGGAGCTCAGGGTCGAAGGACCGCTGGTCGCGGGCTTAAATCATCGAGCCGCCGGCTGCCGCCGGTTGAAATATGGCCCGCTTCCGTTGGTCGCGAGCAAAAAAACAGCGGGGCCGGATAGCCGACCCCGCCGGGTGGGATGCGGGCGGAGATTTTACTTTTTCCGCGGCTTGGCCTTGATAGTCTTCTTGGCCGGCCGGCCCTTGCCGTTGGACTTGCCGTCAATGATGGCGAGGGCTTCGTCGCGGAAGGAGTCCATGACATAGGGGATGCCGGTGATCCTGGCGCACTCTTCGGTGAGGGAGACCAGGTCGTTGCGGGAGATCAGGTCCACCCGCCACTTCCGGGCGCCGGCCATGATCTGCTGCAGGCCGACCTGGAGCTTTTCGATGACGCTGTAAACCCCGAGCGCGCCCAGCGGCATCTGGTCCACCTCGCGGCCGTATTTGGCCTTGAGCTCCTCGTAGCAGACGAAGATCTCTTCCTTCCTGGAGCCGAACCTGGACACGGTCTTGGGCATGCCCCCGTCGCCGCCCTTGAGCCAGAGCGCGATGTTCTTGCCCACCATGCCCGGGATCATCAGCGCCCGGCCCATGCACACGGCCTTGACAAAGGGCGCGCCGAGCGCGAGGGCCTTGAAGACGTGGTCTTCGGCGGAGAAGCCGCCGGCGAAAGCGATGTCCGGCACCCAGGCGCCTTTCTTGGCCAGGCGGGCGCAGAGCTCGTAGGTCATGGAATGGAGGTAGAGGGAGGGGATGCCCCACTCGTTCATCATGCGCCAGGGGCTCATGCCGGTGCCGCCGGGAGCGCCGTCAATGGTGAGGAGGTCAATCTTGGCGTCGGAGGACCAGCGGATGGCCATGGCCAGTTCGCGCATGGGGTAAGCGCCGGTCTTGAGGGTGACCCGCTTGGCCCCGAGCTTGCGGAGCCGCAGAACCTCTTTCATGAAGCCCTCCTGGTCCACGAAGCCCAGCCGGGAGTGGCGCTCGAACTGCTTGATGGCGCCGTCCTGGAAGGCGGCGATGTTGGCGGGATTTTCGGGGTCGGGGGTGACGATGTAGCCGCGCTTCTTGAGCTCCTGCGCCCGCTCGACCGTGTTGACCCGGATCTCGCCGCCGATGCACTTGGCGCCCTGGCCCCACTTGAGCTCGATGTTCTCGACCCCGAGCTTCCCGAGCGCGTATTCGGCCACCCCGAAGCGGGTGTCTTCCACGTTCATCTGCACCAGGATGTCGCCCCAGCCCTCGTGAAAGCGGCGGTATTCTTCCACCCGCCGGCGCAGGTCCGGCGCTTCCTTGATCTTGCCGTGGCTGTCCAGCTCAAGCTTCGGGTCAATGCCGCACACGTTCTCCCCGCAGACCAGGCTGATCCCGCTGATCGCCGCGCCCACGGCGAAGTGCTCCCAGTTCTTGCGGGCGATCTCGGTCGAGCCGAGCGCGCCGGTGAAGATGGGCACCTTCATCTTGACCTGGTGCTTGGTGCCGAACGCGGTCTCGGTGTTCACCGACGGGAAAGTGGCATGATCCGGGTCGCCCTGGATGCCGGCGGCGCCGAGCGCGTAGCCGTTGATGTTGAGGTGCGAGTAGTCCACCGGGTAGTCCTTGTCCGCGCCCGCGGTGACCTCGCCGAAGGGACCCGGGTAGAGCAGCTCCCGGCCGCGGAAGCTGGCGGTGAACAGGTCGCACCCGCCGCGGCAGCCGTCCTGGCAGCGGCTGCAGATCCCCGACTGCGGGGCGACGTCCTTGGAGCGGTTGGTGGTCTGAAGCGCCTCATTGGCATTCGGACGTTGCAGGTTCATTCCTAACTCTCCTTTACTTGGCAAAATAGTTAACGGCCGCGCGGCCGTTGGCTCTAAGCAAGGTGCTGTGCAATGGGCCCAAAGCAATTACAAAACAATTAACTGGCAATCTATTGCCAGATTAGCATTAAGACATGATCTTGTCAAGAGTTATTTTAAAAATAATTTTATATTATATATCAATTAGTTATAAACTAGGAATGAAATCCAACGGCAATGTCCTTTGTAGCTAAAATATCGGCAAAATTGCCGTTTATTGCTTGACACAGGCCAATTTTTCCGGTAGGATTGGACTCCAAACGGCTGGAAAAATTTCTTTCGGCCCGGGGCCCGGCCAAGCATCTTTATCTTGGCAGAAACCCTCTTTCCGGGGTAAGATG
>Ga0154610_1118_pt3 | contig 21214 bp, 17 predicted proteins | sample Rifle2008BG13ft_FD_116039 | JGI IMG/M metagenome (GOLD analysis project Ga0154610, IMG submission 116039) | Deltaproteobacteria bacterium RBG_13_61_14 | reverse complement strand
CTTGGAAGTGGAAGCGCCGGAAGACTCGCAAGTGGCCATGCCCCAGCCCGGGGCCGAGTTGGGCGGATTCATCATCCGGGATTACACGCCGCCGGAGAAGAAGAAGCTCGACCGCGCCGTGGTTGTGAAAATGACCTACAAAATCACCGCCTATGCGACCGGCACCCTCGAGATCCCGCCGCTGCCGGTGATCGTCCAAGCGCCGGGCGGCCTGGTGACCGGGCTTTGGGCCGAAGGCGTGCAGGTCCGGGTGGTGCCGATCTCGAACCCGGACGACCTGGAGATCCGCGACGTCAAGCCGCCGGTCCTGATCCCGATCAACTGGCGGCCTTATTACCTTTTCGGCGGCATCGCGCTCGGGCTCGTGATCCTGGCCGCGGGCGTGCTCCTGTATCTCTACCGCTGGCGGCCCCGGCCGGAAGAGCTGCCGGCGCCGGTCAAGCCCGCGCACGAGCTTTTCTATGAAGAGCTGCAAGCGCTCCTGGCCCTGAAGCTCATTGAGGCCGGCGAGTTCGAGGCCTTTTACACCAAGCTCAGCGAGATCGCGCGCCGCTACCTCGCGCTCCGCTACCGCATCTACGCCCTGGAATGCACCACCACCGAGATCCTCGACCGCCTGCGGGACAAGAGCCTGGAGATGCGGGCCTTCTCGCGGATCCAGTGGCTGCTGGAAGAGACCGACCTGGTCAAGTTCGCGCAGCACCTGCCGGCCGAGGGAGAACGCAAGGAGATCGCGGGCAAAGCGAAAGAGCTGGTGGACTGGACGCGCGAGGCGGACCTCTTGCCCATGGGCGTCGCGGATGCTCCGCCGCCGGCCCCGGAAATGAGAGCGAGCGCCTGAGCCATGTTCCGCTTCCACGATATCTGGTTTTTGCTCGGGCTCTCGCTGCTCCCGCTCCTGATCTGGATCTACCGCCGGCTGGAAGCCCGGGGCCGGCCGCGGCTTAAATTCTCGGACCTGGGGCTGCTCCGGTCGCTCCGGCCCTCGCCCAGCCTGCCCCTGCGGCATTCGCTGATCGGGCTGCGGGCGCTGGCGCTCCTGCTCCTGGTCGCGGCCCTGGCCCGGCCCCAGAGCGGCACCCGTGAGGAAGAGGTCTCGAGCGAAGGCATTGACATCATGATCGCGCTCGATGTCTCCACTTCCATGCAGCAGCAGGACTTCGAGCCGGAGAACCGGCTGAACGTGGCCAAGCTGGTGACCCGGCAGTTCATCCTGGGCCGCAAGAGCGACCGGATCGGGCTGGTGGTGTTTTCGGCCCTGGCCTTCACCCAGTGCCCGCTGACGGTGGACTACACCATCCTGCTCGACCTGGCGGACAAGGTCAGCTTTACCCGGCCGGAGCACGACGGCACCGCCATCGGGAACGCCCTGGCTACCGCGGTCAACCGGCTGCGCGAGAGCCAGGCCAAGAGCAAGGTGATCATCCTGGTGACCGACGGCGAGAACAACCGGGGCATTGACCCGCTCCAGGGCGCGGAGCTGGCCAAGGCCATGGGGATCAAGGTTTACACGGTGGGCGTGGTCAACCCCGGCGGCATGATGCAGGCGGTGGATGACTTCTTCTTCGGCCGGATCCTGGTGCCGGCCGCGGGCCGGGTGGACGAGAGCCAGCTCCAGGAGATCGCCAAGACCACCGCCGGCCGCTACTTCCGGGCCACCGACCGCAAAGGCCTGGAAAAGACCTTCTCGGAGATTGACCAGTTGGAAAAGTCCCAGGTGGACGTGACCCAGTATTATCGGTATTCGGAGAATTTTTCTCCCTGGCTGCTGGCGGCGATGGGCCTGCTCCTGGTGGAAATGGTTTTGGCCCACACGCGCTTTCGGAGGATTCCATAAGTCCTTCGATTCATAAGTTCGATTACGAACTTATTTACTCAGGACTTAGTGCTGAGTGAGCAAACTCATCGAGCAAGCAGAAATGATATGTCATCGTATTTGCGAATCGAAGCACTAAGGGAGTTTCGGCGAACCCACCCTTCGCCGAGCCGAAGGGTGGGCTACATACGGAAATGAAGTTTGCGAATCCCAACTTTCTCTATCTCTGGCTCCTGCTTCCGGCGCTGATCGGAGGATTCGTCTGGTCCGGCCGGCGCCGGGCCGGCCTGATCCGATCGTTCGGGAACCCGGACCTGCTCGAGCGCATCGGCTCCGCGGTGCATCCTCCCCGCCGGCGGCTCAAGCAAGTCTTTTTCGTCCTGGCCGTCTTCTTCCTGGCGCTGGCGCTGGCCCGGCCGCAGTGGGGCGCGAGCCTGACCCCGATCAAACGCGAGGGCGTGGACCTGGTGGTGGTGCTGGACGTGTCGCTGTCCATGCTCGCCCAGGACATCAAGCCCAGCCGGCTGGAGAAAGCCAAGCACGAGCTCTCTAAGCTCCTGGACCTGCTCAAAGGCGACCGGGTGGCCATCGTCGCTTTTGCCGGAACCAGCTTTACCCTTTGCCCGCTCACCCTCGACTACCAGGCGGCCAAGATGTTCCTGCAGACCCTCAACCCCGGCGTGATCCCGGAGCCGGGCACCGCCATTGCCGACGCCATCCGCACCGGAGCCGCGAATTTTGACCCCAAGAGCAAGAAGTTCAAAGCTCTGGTCCTGCTCACCGACGGCGAGAACCTGCGGGAAGGCAAGGAGCAGGACCCGGTGGCCGCCGCGGAAAAGGCCGCGGAGCAGGGGGTGGTGATTTACACGGTGGGCATCGGGTCCGGCCGGGGCGAGCCGATCCCGCTCACGAACGAGCAAGGGGAGGTGGCCTACAAGCGCGATCCGAGCGGCCAGCCGGTGATGAGCAAGCTGGATGAGGAGAGTTTGCGGAAGATCGCGCTGGCGGCCGGCGGCAAGTATTACCATGCCACGCCCGAGGAGATGGAGTTGACCAAGATTTACGAAGCGATTTCCGGGATGGAAAAGAAGACGTTTGAGGAACAGTATCACGTGCAATACCAAGACCGGTTCCAGTGGCCGCTCCTGGTCGCGGTGCTCTTGCTTTTTGCCGAAGCCGCGATGCCGGAGAGGAAAAAGCGATAAGCCATGCTTAATCTAAAATCCAAAATCCAAAATCCAAAATCTAAAATCCAAAATTGTATCCTGGTGCTGGGAGGGCTCTCTCTCTTAGGGTTGGGCGGCCCGGTGGTGGAGAAGACCCGGGAAGGCAACCGGGCTTACCAGGCGGGCCAGTTCGATCAGGCGCAGAGCCTTTACGTGGAGGCGCGTTCCGGGGTGGAGGCGAAGAGCGAGGACGCTTTTCGGCTGCACCTTAACCTGGGCGACGCGCTCTATCAGCAGAAGAAATACGGGGAGGCGCGCAAGGAGTTCGAGCAGGCGCAGGCGAGCGAGACGATGGAGTTGCAGGCGCAGGCGGCCTACAATATCGGGAACACTTATTTCAAGGAAGCGATGCAGACCCGGGACCAGAACCAGGCGCTGGAGCTTTTGAAGCAGGCGGTGGCGAGTTACCGGAAGACGCTGGAGCTGACCCCGGATGATGAGGACGCGAAATACAATCTGGAGGTGGTGCGCCGGCACTTGGACGTGAAACAGCAGCAGCAGCAACCGCAGCCTCAGCCCCAGCCGCAAGCCGGGAACACGGCGGAGAAGCAGGAGCAAGAGCAGGCCCAGGCGCAGCCGCAGCCGCAAGCGGGCGGCACGGCCGGGGAGGAGCCGAAGCCGGCCGCGGGCGAGCAGAAGAAGCCGGAGGAGTTGAGCCAGGAAGAAGCGGAGCGGCTGCTGGACGCGATGCAGGCGCAGGAAGAGGAGCAGCAGAAGGAGCGCTTTCAGATCAACGCCGAAGGCCGGCCGGGAGGCAGGGACTGGTGAAGCGGGCCGCGGCCATTTTTCTCTTCTGGCTGATCGGGGCCGGGGCCGCCGGGGCCCAGGTCCAGTTCAGCGCCGAGTTGGATCGGACCCGGCTTTACGTGGGCGAGCGGACCGTCCTCACCGTGCGCGTCCAGGGCAGCGGGATTGACGCCTCTTCCCTTCGCCTCCCGGACCTCGCCCCCTATTTCCAGGTGCTGCGGCAATCCACCCCCCAGCACTCCTCGCAGATCACCATCGTCAACGGCCGCATGCAATCTTCCGAATCCCTGACCCTGGTCATCCAGCTCGAGGCGCTGAAAGCCGGCCGCGCCGAGATCCCGGCGCTGGTGATCTATGCGGGGGCCAACTTTTACCAGACCGACCCGATCGCGGTGGAGATCCAGGAGCCGGCGCCGGCTGCGGCCGGGGAGGAGCGGGAAGGCTGGGTGCCGGCCGAAGACCCTTACCTGGAGGCGAAGGTGGACCGGGCCGAGGTCTTTGTGGGCGAGCAGGTGGTGGTGACCTGGACCATTTATTATCGCCGCGATATCTATAACCTGAGCTGGGGCAATCCGCCCTCCTATCGGGGTTTTGCCGCGCAAGACCTGGACCAGGCCCGGCGCCTGGACCAGAAGATGGAGAATTACGGCGGCGCGCTTTATCACGTCTCGTTCTTGAAAAGCACCGCTTTCTTTCCCTTGCAGAGCGGGGACATGACCATCCCGCCCCTGGAGATCCGATACGAATCCGCGGGCGGCCGGCGCGACTTCTGGGGCCAGCTCCTGACCGAAGGCCGCACGGTCAGCTCCCGGCCGATCGCGCTCAAGGTGCTGCCCCTGCCCGAGGAAGGCAAGCCGGGGGGCTTCAGCGGCGCCGTGGGCCAGTTCACCATCGCCGGCCGGCTGGAAAAGACCGAGGTTCCGGCGCACGATTCGGCGCGGCTGATCTTCACGGTTACCGGCGACGGCTACGCGGACTTTGTCACCGAGCCGGTGTTGCCGCTGCCGGCCACGTTCGAGGTCTATCCGCCGGAGGTGGACCGCACCGCCGGCAACGTGGCCGGCCGCTTCCAGACCCGCAAGGAGTTTTCCTGCCTGATGGTCCCGCGGGAAGCCGGCAGCTTCGTGATCCCGCCCGCGCGCTTCGATTACTTTGATCCGACGAGCAGGACTTACCGCTCGGCTGAGAGCCCGAGCTACACCTTGACCGTCACCCCGGCGCGGCCGGCCCCGGCTGCGGCCGGCCCGTCGCTGCGCGGCGACCTGACCCGGGAAGAGGTGAAACTCTTGAGCGAGGATATCCGCTACCTCAAGCCGGACCGGACCGCGCTTCCCCGCGAGCGCCGGCTCCACCGCTCGCCGGCGTTCCTGCTCCTGCAAATCCTGCCGGCGCTGCTCCCGGCGCTGGCTTTGGTCTGGCGCATCCGGCAGGAGCGCCTGAGCACGGACCTAAGCTACGCCCGCATGCGCCGGGCCTTTTCCCAGTCCAAGAAGCGCCTGAAGCAAGCCCAGCGCCTGCAAAAGGCGGGCGAGGCGACGCCGTTTTACGCCGAGCTCTCCCGCGCCCTCACCCGGTATTTCGCCGATCGCTTCAACCTGGCCGCGGCCGGGCTCACCTCCGAGCGGATCGAGGAAGTGTTCCGCGAGAAAAGCGTGGAGGACTCGATCCGGCTAAAGTTCCTGGATCTGCTCGGGGTTTGCGACCGCGCCCGCTTCGGCGCGGCCCCGACCGAAGCCAGCGCTTCCGCCCAAGCCTTGCGCCGGGCCGGAGAGGTGATCGCCGCGCTGGAGAAGAGCCGGCCATGAGAAGGGTTGCACTATTGCTTGGGGCCGCGGCGCTGTTTTGCGCGTTCCCCGAGGCCGGCGCCGAATCACCGGCCGCGCTTTACAATGCGGGCAATGCCGCCTATGGCAAAGGAGATTTTGCCGGAGCCGTCGAGGACTACCGCGCCGCGCTGGGCCAGGGGGCAGCTTCGGCGGACCTCTATTACAACCTGGGCAACGCTTGCCTCAAGGCCGGCCGGCTCGGGCCGGCGGTCGCGGCTTACGAGCGCGCGCTGCGGCTGGCCCCGCGCGACCCGGACCTGGCCCACAACCTTCGCTTCGCCCGGGTGCAGATCAAGGGCAAGCTTCCCCAGGTCGAGCGGGGCTTCTGGCTCCAGACCTGGGACCAGGCGCGGGACAGCTTCAGCCTGAACGAACTCCTCACCCTCCTTTCCGCCGGATGGTTCCTCCTCGGCCTCGGTCTCGCCGGCCGGATCTTTTTTCGCCCGGCCCCGCTTCGCATCGCCGCGAGCGCGACCCTGGGTGCCGGGCTTCTGCTCCTGGTCCTCTTCGCCCCGCTCACCCTGGCCAAGCTCAAGCAGGAGGTCTGGAACTCGCGGGCGGTGGTCCAGGCCGAGCGCACCCCGGCCCGCTCCGGCCCCGGCCTGCAGAACGCGGAGCTGTTCGAGCTGTTCGAGGGCATGGAAATCGCCGTCAAGCAGTGCGAGTCCGGCTATTGCGAGGTGCGGGTGCCGGGCGGGCTGATGGGCTGGATCCAGGCCGGGACCTTCGAGATCATCTGATTCCTTCCTCCGGTGGGACAGACATTCTGGTCTGTCAACCGCTAAAAAAAGAGCGATCCGCAGATTTCGCAGATTGCGCAGAGTCAGAGGCGCAGAGGAACAGAGAATCCGTGTCTGTCATCAAGCTCAATTTTTTCTTGACAAATTTTTCGGCCTATGCCATACTGCCACCATGCAAGGCCCAGTCCCCCAGGCAGGCCAGGCCGGCCGCTCCCAAGGCAAGGCTCCCCATCTTTCCCTGCCCCGTTTGAACTTTGATCTCAATAAGATTAAGTTTGGCAAGGAGTCCCCGACTAGGAGGTTTAGTTGATGCAATTCATTAATGATCGCCTGAGAAAGATTTGCATAGAAAATAATCTCACTCCAGATTGTCTTGAAAAGCTTCTTCAATGCGAAAATAACAAAAAGGAAATGATCCGTAAACGTGGCCTTAAGAGGGACCTCAAACTCATCCTCGAAGAAGAAATTACCCTTAGAAAGGAAAGTTAATGATTCTTCGAAAGCTGGAGATCGAAAACTTTCGATGCTATTCTAAGAAAACGGAATTCAATTTCGCACCTCCAGACGAAAATGCTTATCGTAACATTTACTTAATTGGAGGGAGGAATGGCGCTGGAAAAACCTCGTTTCTTGGTGCTATTCATCTATGCCTTTATGGCCGATTTGAAAGTCGTGATGGATCAATCAAGGTACAACAACCCGCTGATATGATAGACTATGTAAACGGAGCATACAAATATAAAGATGATAGAGATGGGCTGGCACGTCATATTAGAGAGCGCGACAATAATGATATAAGACTTGCTGTTACTTATGAGGATGAAAATGACGAGATAACCATTGAACGTATTTGGAAACCAAGACGTATTAGACGATCAGATAATTCAATTTTGCCAAATCTAGAAGAAACACTGTCAATCTACGAGAATGGAACAAAATTAATGGATTGGAATAGTGAAGAGATAAAGCAATGGGTTGAGCTCTCAATAATCCCTTGGGAAACTGCTCAATTTTTCTTTTTTGATGGTGAAAAAGTGGAACATTTTGCAGCACCAGAGAGATCAAGCAAAGACATTCCACAAGCCATTGAGCGTTTACTTGGAATACAACTTTATGTTAATCTGAAGGATCATTTGCAGAAATATATTGTAACGGAAATTCGCTCAGAATCAATTGAAAAGCTTGACGGAGAAATAATGAGCGCCCGTGGTCAACTTAAGAAAACAGAAGGTGAAAAGGAAGAATTGGCTATAGATATCGAAAATACTAAATCTGAACTTGATAGGATACAAAAAGAGAAAAATGATCTCGAAAATCAATATAATGAGCTTTTCCTTAGATATGGAGGTCCGAAATCGCAACGGCTCGAAATTGAAAGAATAAAGAGAAGAGAACAGCTTCAGGCTAAACGCAACCAAATTGAGAAAGAATTAAAATCTCATTTGACAGATACTTATCCATATCAACTTCTATATAAGGAACTCAAAAGAGTTCTTACTCAGAGTGATAATCTTTCTCAGAAGGATGCAGCAATTTTAGCCCGTAAATATTTTGAGAAATTGAGCAGTCGGCTTGAAGAATATCATAAACAATCTGGAACCTGCTATCTTTGTAATGTGAAATCTCAATTCCCTGAACCTAAAGTGATCTCTCAAAGAATTTCAAATTATTTGAATGAGATTATCAGCGAGGAATTTCCTGAAATTGAAGATGGTCTCAGCTCTCCTTTATCTATTTCTACAGCTAGATCTATATCAAATACTATCCAAAAGATCGAAGCAAATTCTCTTAGTTATGCCGGTCTTTTTAATCAAAAAATAGCTCTGGATCAAGAAATTGAGCTTATTGATAATGAAATCGAAGAATTAAAGCTATCTCCTGAAGCAAAGAGGAACCAGGATATTCTTATCGTTAAAATAAGAAATAATGGTGCGGAATTTCAGGCAAATAGTGATAAATTGGATCATCTAACAAGAGAAAAGGAGAAGAAAATTGAGGATATAAATAAGCTACATGAAGAATTAGATAGGTTAGAAGATATCAAAGGTCAGAAATCAGTGGAACAAAAGATATTGTCTCTAGCAAGAACATCAATTAAAGTTCTTAATTCATATGTTGATATGCTTAGAAAAGAGAGATTGAAATCTTTGGAAGATGAAACTACAAAAATATTCAAATTGCTTCTTAGTAGTGCAGTTTATGATGATCGTGAAGGCAAGATTGCTTTCGACCCCGAAACCTATTTTCCAACAATTTATTTACAGGGATCACCAATAGTAGCTCAAAGGCTTTCCAGAGGTATAAAACAGCTTTACGCTCTTGCGCTGCTTGGTGGTTTATGTAAATCTGCTCCAAGTAGTATTCCTCTAGTGATTGATACTCCTCTTTCTGGTCTAGATGATAAAAACAGACAATGTGTCTTGACTAAGTTTTTTCCTAGGGCCGCAAGGCAAGTAATACTTCTTTCTCAACCCGATGAAATAGGTTCACAAAATATTGATACTCTGGAAAAACACATCATTCAAAAATGTTTACTTGAATTTGATGCTAGCCTTCATTCTACATATGTACGTGAGAACCAATATTTTTAGGAGGACAAGTTATGCCTAGAGAAATGCTTACTAGCGGAGAGACCAACTCAATACTTCGTGAACTTTCTGAACTATCAGGCATTACAAAAAAGGATTTGGCAAGAATTGCTGCTGTAGTTTCATTAAAGGAATCTGGCAGACGTGACTTTTCTGACGTTATTCATGATAAAGCAGGGGGCTTTCGACTACATATGTCTCTTATTGACCCAGAAGGTATTCTTTCAGCTTTTGTCGCATCATTATATCAAATAGATTACAATACAGATAAATGCCTAGAATTAATATGCAATCATATTAATGAAGGTGCTCAGACTATACACAAACTTTATAAAAATAATGGAGATATAAATATGGCTTTTGTAGAACTTGAATCTAGATTGACTTCATTTTTATCATCTCCCTTTATTGCTTCAGTTAATGCGAGTGAGAGCATGGAGATTCTGGTCGGCCATTTGGAAGGTCGAAAGGAGCAGCCTTTTTATTGGAAATTAAATGATTCGAGAGCAAATCCTCATACTGCTATTTTAGGAGAGACGCGCTCAGGCAAGACTCAACTTCTTCTTGACATTCTTGCACAACTTAGAGAAAAAACAAGCGGTCGTTCTAACTTCATATTTTTAGCTTATCGTAAAGATGATTCCTTAGATGAATTTGCAGAAAATCTTGGTATTGAGATTCTTAACCCAGATAAGGCGCCTTTGCCGATAAATCCATTCATCTTATCTGATTATAGTGAACGCGAAATCAGAAAATCTGCTCAGGAAAAATGTGACCTCATGGCAGCATTCGATAGAAGTATACGAAATAAACAAAAAAGTTATCTTCGCAACGCTATCATTCAATCTTATGAAGCGCGTCGAGGAAAATCAGTTCCCTATCCAGACTTTGATGAAGTTCGCGAAAATGTTTTAAGCGAATATGGCGATGCACGAGATACTCTTACAGAAATGCTTGATTCTTTTGTGAACCTTTCATTATTTGAAAGAGCAGACCCGACTTCAACTTCAAGACGCTTTTTGAGTAGTTCTAGCGCAATCGTAAAACTTGAGGGAGTCCCTGAGAAACATAGAGCTATTGTGGCATCGCTTATTCTGGCAAGCTTTGCTAGTGAATGTTCTACCTTGCCACGTGCTGAAATCGACGCCGATTCTGGCACACGGGCAATTAGATCATGCATTGTAATTGATGAAGCTCATAACTATCTACATGTAAAGAATTATTTTCTAGAAAAACTTTTGCGTGAGTCTGCAGATTCTGGCTTTATTGTAATGCTTGCCACGCAAACGCCCAAATCTCTTTGTGCTAGCCAAGATATAAGAGAACTTATTGGTACCTTTTTTGTTTTTCATTGTCGTGTGTCCTGGGTAGAAGCTCAAATACTTACATCTTGTAAGGGTTCAAGTAGGTCTCAAATATCTGAGCAAATTCAGAATCTTCCTACCGGCCACTGTATTGTTAACCACTCACAAAGCACAAATGTACCTTACTCTGAGATTGAAGCAAGTCAATATTTTCAAAGAATTAGAGGACTAGGATCCGGCGTTTGAGTCCGGAGCCTCCTGCCTTCAGCCTCACGCCTCATGCCTGTTTTGAAGCTATTGCTCCTCCTCTCTGAAAGGATGGGGTCAGGTCTTCAAACAAAGTTTAAGAGCCGGGCAACCAGGTGTGTTAGCGGTTGATAGACCGGGAGAGATGGTCCCCACCCGGAAAACCTGGGGTGGTTGCCGCGCAGGATGGGGTGGTTCGCTGGCAGGATGGGGTGGCTGCTGCGCAGTATGGGGTGGTTGGCGTGCAGGATGGGGGGACGTTTGAAGAGGGTATATCGTATGTCGTATGTAGTATGTCGGGAAAGAGAAGAAGAAGAAACCAATAGAAATTTTGCCAGGTTAAGTTGGTTCCCGGGTAGTCGGAGAGGAGTATCTGGGGATTTGGAAGGGCCGGGGCCGGAAATGGGGGTGCATCTTGGGGGCATTGGGGCAAAAAGAGCTTGAGAAATCGCCAGGTTAGCATCTCGAACAATCGTTTGATTTCAGACCTCATCCTTCACCCTTCACCCTTCAAACTTCACTGTCCCCTATTAGTGTAAAAATGTTGCAGTTATTGAAGAGGTATGTCGTATATCGTATGTCGTATATTGGGGAAAAAAAAGAAGAAAGAGGATGACCCCGCGAAGCGTGGGGCGAAACGCAAAACAGGAATGCCTGTCCCCCTTGAAGATTTTCAGGGTTAGCGGCCAAGTGCGAAATCCACGTAAAAGGTTGAAGAACCACAAATTTTTCTTGCCAAGCGCCAAGTAACCTGCGTAAAATAGTCGGGCCTTCAGCGCCACAGGCGAGCGCGCGCGGGAAGGGGCAAAATGCAGAAATGGTGGTGGCTCCTGGTCGCGACCTGGCTGGCGGCCGGGCCGGCCGGGGCGCAAGGAACCTTCTCAGTCAACAGTCCGATCGTGGTCGAGGCGCAGAACCTGCCCGCGGTCTTGACCCAGCCGGTCGAGGCTCTCCGGCTCCTGGCTGTGACCGAGGGCCGGCTCGGCGTGATCCCTTTTCAAATTGACGAGCGGATGGAAGTGTCGGTCTATCAGAGCTGGACCCGGCGTCGGGAGCATCTGGCCTATGCGACCAACGCCGGCAAGCGGGTGCGGACGGACTACGACCCTGCCTTTGATTACAATGACCAGCTCGCGTTCATGAGCCGGGACCTGGGTCCGCCGGCAGCGCCGGGTCAGATGCCGGCCGAGGCCCGGGTCTGTGCCGAGCTGCGGGTGCAAGAACCCGAAACGGGAAACCAGGGTTTCGCCTACCTTTGCGCGTTCGATCGGCCGCCGGCTAATGCGCCGGAAAGCTACGTGCGCGCCGATGATAGCTTCCGGTTTTACACCGGCAAGAGTTACCTCCTGGGCTTCCCGGAAGGAAACCCGGTGAATTTCGACCAGCTCCAGATCCTGGGGCCCGGCGGACCCGGCCCGGACCTGGTGGACCGCTTCAAGACGCGGCTGGACGTGGCCGTGGCCCGGGGACTTTCCGCCTACAGCCTCAGCGAAGAGGACTTCCATTATTACGGCCGGGGGATCAAGGTCGGGCCGATCCGGATCATCGTGGAGACCGAGTCGGTCCTGGAGAGCTGGTTTAACGCGCAGATCCGGGTGATCAACACCATCACCTTTTACTCGGACCACGTGGAATACCTGCTGAATACCCGGCCGCCGATCTATCTCGGACCGGTCAACCTATCCACTTACACCCTGGCCCTGGACCTGAGCTCGGAGGCGGACCGGATGACCTTCCTCAGCGAGAAGAACCCGAAAGGGGTCCCGGTGGACGGCACCCTGGAGCCGCAGGAGCTGGGGATGAATTACGGTCCCACCGAGTGGGTCGCGGTGACCGGCAAAGCCGGGACCATTTTTTCTTACCTGGCCCTGCCGGGCGACCTCCCGCTGCACAAAGACCTCTACTTCAACGATCAAAGCAACAAGCCCGATCCGCCGGAAGAGGAATCAGGGATGATGGGCAAGTTCGGGTTCGCGGTCCGGCACCTGGAAAAGATCGGGCACAAGCCCAAGCCTTTGCGGCTGGTCTTCTGGTTCCGGCCGGAGCCGTATCAGCCGGGAATGGAAAAGCCCTACATGGATTCCTTTCGGCGCCCCCTGACAGTGTTCACCGACAACCGGGAACTCTTGGCCGAGCTTCCCGGGGCTCCGCCGGCGCCGGACCAGCGCAAGGAAAAGGACCAGCCCGTCCCCACGGCCGAGGAGAAGCCGGAGGAACAGAAGGTGACCCGGGCGGTGCTGCCCAATTTCTGGCTGGACCCCTACAACATCGGCTACGGCGGGGGCCCCAGTTACGTGGACGCCGACCTGTTGGGCACCGGGACCATGCTCAACCTCATGTTCATCCGGACCGACCGCAACTTCCAGTGGTACCTGTTCGACATCTCCAAGATCCCGGGCACCGGATACCTGGAAGACCTCCGTTTTTTCCTGGAGCTGCAGGAGTTCCCTTCCGAAAGTTTCTTCGGCCAGGGCAACGCTGCGCCCAAGGACCACCGCTCCCTGTATTGGTGGGTGAAATACGAAGGCTCGGTGACCTTCCGCAAGCACTTCCTGGACCATTACGGGGTGGACACCGAGCTTAGCTGCCGATTCATGACCCTCAAGCCCGGACAACAGGCCCGTTCCGGGGGCATCATTTACGACCGATTGGAAGACCATTTCGGCTTAAGCGAAGAGATCATGGAAGAGCGCTGGGGCCCGCCTACCTATGGCCGGGAGGGCGGTTATGACAACCGGATCCAGCTCGAATTTTACCGGGATTTCCGCGACGATTACCAGGTCCCCCACCGGGGCAATTACCAGAAGTTCACCGTCGAGTTCGTCCATCCCATGATCGGCGCCAACTACAACTTCACCCGCCTCGTATTGGACCTGCGCGGATACCTGGAGCCCCGCTGGCTCAATAACCTGCCCATGGACCACTGGTTCAGCGACCGCAGGACCTTCCTGACCAAGTTCTTCGGTCCCAACAAGCGCCGCTCCCTGGCCGGCCGGGTCGTCTTCACCCACCTGATCTCCCCGGAAATTGATTTCCGCGGCCGGCAGATCCTCGACGTCCCCTTTTACGACCTCACCCCCCTGGGCGGAGGCTCCAATCTCCGCGGCTTTTTCGGCGACCGCTTCCGCGACTACGACGCCGCCTGGATCAACCTCGAATACCGCTGGGCCTACTGGAAGTTCGTGGACTGGGCGCTGTTCGTGGACACCGGGGTGGTGATGCATGATATCTTCGAGCTTAGGAGTTGGCAGCAGTCCTGGCACTGGGGCTACGGCTTCGTCATCCGCATCCACGTGCCCCCGGCGGTGATGGCCACCTTTGATATCGGCTACTCCATCGAGGAGCAGAACTACCTGCACCAACCCAACTGGGCGTTCTGATTGAAAAGTAGGTCGTAGGGGAAAGAAAAGATCATCCACAGATTACGCGGCTCGACTGCATTCGGCAAGCTCATGCCCCGAGTTGGTCGAGGGGCCTTCGATTGGCTCAGGCTCCGAGCCTGCCGAGGAGAGCTCGCCGAAGTCAGATTGCGCAGATTCAATTCCATCAAAACGTGAACGTTGCCGTGAACGTAAACGGGAAGATTTCTCCACGAAGCACACGAAGAGCACGAAGCGAGGCTTGAGGCAGGAGGGGCACAGACATTCCTCTGTGAACTTTGAACTGAATCCTGTCCCCTTTCCCCTTAAGTTTAAAGTAAAGTTCTGACCCCGATCTTCAGAAACATTCGAGGCGCCATTGTCAGGAAGAGTCCAGCTTACCGAAGGAGGAGAGGTATCGCTTGCGGCAGATACTCTGAAATTCAGCTTATAGCATCCGCCTCTTATACGCCAGGGCCAATAATCCAATACATTACCAGCATGATCAGTGATTCGATTCCCGAGTGGCGGACTGCTTTGGGGCATAAAGACCAGTTCATAAGTGCCACTGGTTAAAACATCAGTTGGATTGACAATGAGATTTTGTTCATCGGCGCTGAGGGTAAGAGAGCTTGGGATAATACTTCCGATCTCACAGGTTGAAGCATAAACCAATCCTTGCAAGAAAACCGGATCTGTGGATGAGTCGGACAGAGCGGGGATAGTAGAAGGGTTAAGAGGTTCAGAAAAAGTGATGCTAAGGCTCTGGTTGGCCGGCATGGAATCATCCCCGCTCAGCGGCACCGGGCAGGTTCCAACCGGTGGACCCGGAGGACTGGGAAGGCAATGATATAAATAGCGAAGAATGACAAAGTTTTGCGGTTCGGTATCCACAATAGAAGGAGGTATGCTGTCAAACTTCGCCGTGATTTTTTCCACCGCAATGTCCGAGGTTCCCCAGATGGCCATGACCATGATCTCGTTGGGGCCTTGCTCAAAGGGGACGCGATTGAACTCGAAGAGGGTGTCGCCGGGAAGGATGGCTTTCTCTTCAATCAAAATGTCATTGACGTAGAGGGTGACTTTGTCCGGCGAAGGAGTGACCGAACCGGCCACCCGGGCCAGGTTAAAAGTCGTGTTTTCTGGCGGATAAGAGATGGTAATGCCGGGCGCGGTGGTGGGATCGAGCATATAAGTGATCAGGTCAATGCCCGGCGGCTCGGTCGGGCCGCAGGTCGGGCAGACTGGCCGGGCTTTGAGGTAGGAGAGAGTGGAGCCGGCGGGGGCGGCCGAAATTGTCAGGGTCTGCCCCCTATCCCGCTTTGGCGATCCGGCTCCTCCTTTTTGTTATCATATCTCGTTTTTAAATAATATGCTAATATTAATAGTATAAGGCTAATATAAATAGGACTTTGGGGATAGCCTATATCGATATTTTCTAATGCAAGAAGTAATCTTGTCGCATGCATAAACAATAAAAGTACAAAATCAATAACAATCATAAGTCTTATTAATTTTATCAGATTTATGTATTTCAATAGCACTATTTGAGAAATAGCAATTAAAATTGATGCTATGTCTATTAGATCTTTTGGAGGAATGGGGGACCTCATCATTACCATCTCCCATGAATTCTGGGGACACCATACTTAATTCCCATTATTAGGACATTTGTCCATTGCGCTGTCATTACCGAAAAGCGCCTCGATCAATATGGAATTCTACGCTCCGGGCATTTCCAAGTCAAGCATTTTCTTCACAAGATTTGACAGGGGAATTGCTATGGAAAATCAGATAGTTGGGAGATGTTTTGCCTGACGGGGAACAGTGGACAGGGGTTCAAGAGGCTTTCGGCGTTAGGCTTTGGGCTTTAGTCTAAAGCCTAACCCGGCCGAGCCGGAACCAAAAACAAGAACCGGAGTTTCACGCAAAGCCGCCAAGACGCCAAAGGTTCAAGCTTTCGGAGAAGAGAGAGCAGCTCGGATTTCAGGTCTTTTTTCCCTCCCACGGCTGCGCCGCCCTCGGCCGTGAGCTCGGGCCGAACGGCAAAGAAGCCAAGTCGCAAAGGAACAACCCTTGGCGGCCGATGGTTCTTTGCGTCGGCTTCTTGTCTTTTTCTCATCCCCTTGGCGGCTTTGCGCCTTGGCGTGAACCTCTTCTTTCAGCACTGCATAGAATCTTGCCCACTTTGGCAAGGATTTCAGCCGTCAGGAACTAATGTCTAATGCCTAAAGTCTAATATTTAATGCCTGCAGCAAGAAGCCTTTTGCCTACTTTTCCTTGCCAAGCGCCTTTCCGATCTCCTCCACCTCTTTTTCCAGCCTTTCGATTTCTTTATCAAGATCCATGTTCCCCAGATTTTTCAGATCAAGCTCGGGCAGCTCCGGCAAGCCCTCGGAAACCGGCTTTGAATTGGCGGAAGAATTCAGGAGCGCGGCCAGGGACGCTCGGGTTGGTTTTCGCGGCAATTCCGGACGGCTTTGCCCGGAAGCCTGGTCCGGGTCGCGCTCTTGCATCTGGCGGGCCATTTCGCGGGCGGCCTCGCGGAGGACCCGCGCCGCTTTTTTGCCGCGTTTCCTGGGCCGATCGGCCTCGGCGCAGAGGCGCATGGCCTCCGCATGAGGAAACCGGGAGCTGCCGATGTGCTCGGGGATTTTGTAGTTCCTGGGCTGGCCCGGGCCGGTGGGAGTTTTGGCCGGGATGCAATAGCCGAGGCGGGCGAGTTCGGCGATGGCCTGGCAAAGGCTGCGGTTGCCGCGGATGCCGGTGCCGAGCCGGAGGTCGCGGTAGGGGACGGAAGCGATGCGGCTTTCCGGCTCGGCCCGGTGGCACAAATAGGACCAGACCAAAAAGGCGTTGCCGGAGAGCCGGGGCCGCCAGAGATCGGCGAAATATTCCTCCACCAGCTCGGCCGGATCGGGGCTGAGATCGAGCTGAGAGGTTTTGCGGCCGGCCGATTTTTCCATCAGCCGGACCATTCGGTTGAGAATTTGTTCGGGCGTCATTTCAAAGGACCTCCTGGTCGGAAAATACTTTTCACCGCGGATGAACGCGGACAAGGAAAGAAGAATCCGCGACCGGGGCGGTCGCGGCTACATTTTGGTTATGCGGGGGCGACCCCGCCTGCGCATCCTGGGCGCGATGAATCGCGCCCCTGCCTTCCGCCAACTGCGAACCGCCAACCGTCAACCGATTTCTTCCACGTTCACGGAATGACTGTCCACTGTGGACTGTGCACTGTGCACTTTTCGCCGAGAAGCGGCGAAACCGTCCATGTCGTAGTAAGGAAGAATCGTGTCCTGGTAAGTGCGAATCGTGTCAGGGTAAGGGCGGAAGGCGTCTGGATAAGGAAGAATGTGGTCCTGGTAAGGAAGATCCGGACAGTTGACGGGTCGTTATGAGGGCGGAATTTGGCACCCATTTCGAGATCGCACTCAAAACGAGCTTGAGAGAAAATTTCTTCGAGAATTTTGCAATACTTTCCGAAAGTTGTGTTGCGGGTGCCCCCACCCGCACCCCTATCCGCGCTCCCGGCCCAATCAATCAAAAAAGCCATTACAAAACGCCAAGTTAGCAACATGATCGTTTTTCCGATTTCAGACTTCATCTTTCACCCTTCACCCCTCTCTATATATGTAAAAATGGTGCAGTTTTCCGGCTGCCGCCGGTTGAAATATGGCCTTCCCGTTGGTCAGGCCGGCGAGTAGCCAGCCAATCCCCAATCCGAAATCCCCAATCCAAAATCCAAAATCCAAAATCTAAAATCCCAAAGGGTTGCCTCTTGCCTCATGCCTTTTTCATTGGACTTGCCAGGAATGGGCAAGTGTGTTAGGGTAGGTCATCTCCACAGGGGGGAGGCCGGGCCATGAAATTTATGGGAGATGCGGACGGGATTGCCGAGCTCAAGACCATGAAGGAAACGCGCCTGGACTGGCTCAAGTATCTGCTCAAGGAAGCCCAGACCAATTTCGACAACACCGCCACCTTCAAAGGCCAGGATAATAAAACCACTTATAAGATCGTTTATTCGCCCCAGACCGGCGAGTTGAACGTGGAGAAACTAAAATAGCAGGAGCGGGGTTGATGCCCAAAAAGATCCTGGCATGGCTCCTCGGGCTTTCCTTGCTGGCCGCGGCCGCGGCGGCCCAGTCCCCGGCCCCGGCCCCGTCAGAGGCCCAGGTGCAGCTTCGGGTCCTGGAATTGATCCGCTTGATCGAGGAAAAGCCGAATGGGGTCGTGGTCAACGAGCAGGTCAAGGTGATCCAGGAGCCGGATCGGCCGGCCTTTCATCCTGACGGGACCCGGAACCAGGATTTCACGGTGCGGCCGGATACCGAGCACCCGGCCCTGGCCGGGATCGTGCATGAGGAAGAGAACCGCGAGCGCTATGTCCAGGAATTGGTCCGGATCGGCAAGTCCGCGGTCCCGGCGCTTTGCCGGGCTTTGACCAACGAGGGCTATGAGTTCCGGCCGCTCTATGCCCGGGTTTTAGGCGAGATCGGCGACCTGCGGGCGGCGCCGGCCCTGCTCAAGTATTACGAGGACGGCCGGAACCAGCTCAAGGTGGCTCAAGCCGCGGCCAGCCTGGATCCGGCCCTGGCCGCGGACGCCGAGAAGAAAGGGAATGCCAAAAAGCAGGCGGCCATCGCCGCTTTGGAAACATTATCCGGGCAGAAGCTGGGCGACGACCCTGCAAAATGGCAAGCCTGGTGGGAGAGCCAGAAAGACAAGGTCCAGCCCTTGCCCGTGCCGGTGCATTATTCCGCCAATCCTCCTGAAGCTTTTTCTCCCCGGTAACACGGAAGGGCGATTCGTCCATGACCAAACTCTTCCGGCAGTTTCGGTTTGGCCTGGGCCTGGCCTGGGCGCTCGCGCTGGTGGCCTGCGATACCGGAGATGGAGGAGGCGGGGGAGGGGGAGGCACGAACCCGCCGCCGCCACCACCGCCGCCGGTCTGCGGGACCGGGGTGGACGAGGGATCGCCGGTTGCGGGCACGGCCACGGGTCATCTTTATTACCTGAAGCGGCAGGTGGATCCCGACATTGGCCTGGGTTCCAAGGCCGCGGCTTTGCGGCTGCCGGTGCGGGAGGCGGAGGTGGAAGCCATCCGCGAGTCGGATTGCCTGGTGACCGGCACCGCGGTGACCGGGCCGGACGGCAGTTTCAGCCTCACCATCCCGGACGGGCAGCGGGCCTTGATCCGCGCCTATGCCCGCCGCCAATCTTCGGATTACAAGGTCCAGGTGCAGAAGAACAGGACGGACCTTGCCGGACTAAACGTGTCCTCGGCGACCCTCACCATGAACGACGGCATGAGCCTGCCCGACCTGGTGGCCGGGCTCGATGACCCGGACCGGCCGGCCGGGGCTTTCAATATTTTCCAGGTGATCCTCGACGCGATTGATGAAGTGAAAACCTTAAACGGCGGCCTGACGCCCCCGCTGATTACCGTGTATTGGTTCAGCGGCAATAATTCCTCATCCACCTATTTTAACCCGGCCAATGACGTGATCCAACTGATCGGCGGCCGCGCCGGGCTCCAGGACTCGACCGACACGGACGAGTTCGACGACGCGGTGATCCTGCACGAGTATGCTCATTTCCTGATCCGGCATTACTCCCGCGATGACAACCCCGGCGGTTATCACGGCGGAGAAGACCTCGATCCCCGATTGGCTTACGGCGAGGGTCTGGCCACCTTCCTCAGCGCCATGCTCCGGAACTTGCCCGATTACATTGATACCTACGGCAGTGCCGACGATACCACCGGCCTCTTTATTTCGGAAAACCTGGAGGACTTTTCCGCGAGCCCGGCCGCGTTTCAGTTCTACACCGGGATCGGAAGCGAAGAATCGGTCGAGATCGTGCTTTGGGATTTCTACGATGATACCAGCCTTGGCGAGGCCTTTGACACGCTGAGCGCCGGGGCGGATGGCATCTGGGAAGCGCTGCAAGACATGATCGGCCAGAGTTTTACCTATATCCTGGACTTGGCGGACGTTCTGGCAGACCAGGATCCGGTGAACCCGGCCTGGACTGCGGGGATCAGGGATATCCTGGCCGAGGAGAACATAGGCACCTTGGCCAGTTTCCCGCCCACCCCGACGGACGACCCTGACTTTTTCCCGGAGCGGCTCGACCTCTCCGGCGCCGTGATCCGCACCGGCGCGGTGGACTCGACCTTTGTCTATGCCAACGGCGGGACCAACCTGGGCAACGGCTCGCATTCCAGCCGTTTCTATGGTTTGGTGGTGTCGAGTTCCGGCCGGCTCAGCGCCACCCTCAACATCACCGGCCCGGTGGACGGCCTGCCCCTGGGCGCGCAGCCGCACGACCTGGACCTTCGTCTCTACAACAGCGCCGGCAGTATCATCGCCGCCTCCGAATCCTACACCTCCGCAGTGGAAACTATTTCCGCCAACCTGCCTCCCGGAGAATACATGATCGAGGTGGCCGGTGATTTCCGCATCGCCTCGTTTCCGATTGACAACCCCTACCAGGGCCAGGTCGCCAGCTACAGCCTGACCGCGGGATTCGCCCCCGCCAAGAAGCAGGCGCCGATCCCGCTCCTGCTGGAGGTGGCGTCCTTGCAGCCGGGCATCGCCCGGGTCACCCTCCAGGCCACGGCGCCGCTCTCCGCAGATGAGGTGAAGCTTGAGCTCCTGCTCCCGCCCGGCGCCGCGCTTCTGGATGGCCAGCCTCGCGGCCTTTTTCGGCTGAAGCAGGGTGAGTCGAGGACTCTCTCGGTGGTGGTGGAGCTGGATGAAGAGCAATGGACCTCGCTGGCCGGCCGGGCCAGCATTCGCGCCGGCCGGCACCGGTTCGCGCGCGAGGTTTATGCCTCGACGGATTGATCCCCCGAGTGAAAAAAGTTATAGTGAGATCAAGGTAAGCGGGCATGGGCGGCTCAAGCGAACAGATCGCGCGGGAATTCGCGGAGAAGGTGCGCCGGAAAGCGCCGGACCAGATTCGCGAGATTTTTTTCTGCGATCGGGAAGTGCTGCGGGAAGGGGTTCGGTTGTGACCGACGCCCGCATTGGCAAGTTCGGCGAATTCGGCGGCCAGTTCGTGGCCGAGACCCTGATGCCGGCGCTCCAGGAGTTGGAAGCGGCCTATCGCCGCTATCTCCCGGACCCCGAATACCAGGCCGAGCTTAACTATTACCTCAAGGAATACGTGGGCCGGCCCACCCCGCTCTATTTCTGCGAGCGGCTGACCCAGGAGCTGGGCGGCGCGAAAATTTATCTCAAGCGCGAAGACCTCTGCCACACCGGCGCCCACAAGGTCAACAACACCCTCGGCCAGGCGTTGTTGGCCCGGCGCATGCACAAGCCCCGCCTGATCGCCGAGACCGGGGCCGGC
>Ga0154610_1080_pt1 | contig 21223 bp, 19 predicted proteins | sample Rifle2008BG13ft_FD_116039 | JGI IMG/M metagenome (GOLD analysis project Ga0154610, IMG submission 116039) | Deltaproteobacteria bacterium RBG_13_61_14 | reverse complement strand
AGGGCGTGGCCATCCGGTTTACCAACACCACCGGGCACACGCTGGGCGACCGCTGGGACTGGACCACGCAGTTTACCAGCCAGGATTTTGCCGAAACCAACGCCGTCCGCGGCTACGGCGGGGCCATCCACCATGGGTATGCCGCGGGCGAGCCGGTGCTTCGCCTGGCGCATAGCGTCACCGGCCGGGGGGGCAAGCCCACCCAGGAACATCGGCTGCTCATTGACCGCAACGGCAACGACCAGGTGGACTTTGTGGACGACCAGGATGCCGGATGTATCGTGGGCGGAAAGAGCGACGGAACCAACCTGGCCTCCCATGTCACCATTGACCTCCCCGGCATCCACTCCGCCCAGACCGCGACCGGCAAGGGCATCCTTGTCTGTCCGGACCGGACCGGGGGCGAGACCGCGCGGGATTGGGTTTTCAGGAATATCCAGCTCTATGCCAGTCAATACGGTCTAGTTGTAGGGTGCCTGGATTCGGCCCGGCTGGAGGCCGTGCAATTCCGGGGATTCGGCTCGGGTGCGGCGATTTACGCGGACGGGCCGAGCGGAAGCTACGGCTATTTTACCGGCGGCCTGGCGCTGCTGAACTGCACCGGCCGGGCCGAAGGGCCGGTGATGGACGTCACCGGCGATGTCAGCCTCTGGCTTGTCCATTGCTCCTTCTATTCACAAGATAATGTCGTCCAGTTGTTGACACTTAACAATACGATCGGCCTCTGCCTGATCAACAATATCCTCTATACCGCCGGCGATTCCAAATCTTGCCTGTCCACCGACTTGGACGAGCTCCGCGTCCTCCAAGCCAACGGGAATTGCTATTACTATCCCGGCGCCGGCGCCTCCCTGCTCGACCTGAACGGCACGGACGTGGATTATGCCGGATGGAAGAGCATCTATGGACAAGATGCCAACAGCCTTGAGGCGGACCCGCTCCTGACCGATCCCGCGCAAGGCGACTTTACCCTCCACTCCTTGAGTCCGTGCCGGATGCGCGGGCGGGCGGCTGCCGCCGCGGGAATCGAGGGCAATGAACGGGCGCTCTCGATTGACATCGGCGCCTATCAGTCGTCGCTCCCGGCCAACTGGTCGCTGAACAACCGGGCGGGCGAAATCACGGCGCGCATCGAGGGGCGGATCAAGGTGCAGGGTTTCTGACGAGGAAAGGCCTCGGCGGAGGAAAAAATGGAGGCCATTATTACCGGCGGGGTCATCATGGGCGTCTTCACCGGCTTGATCGCCTACGTCTGGCGCGATGTCCTGAAAGGGATCGAAGCCGCCATGCCCCGGGAGCTTTGCTCGGAACGGCACAAGGCGCTGGACAAAAAGCTGGATGAGATCCGCGAAGACCTGCGCTGGGTGGTACGCACCCTGCGCCACATGAACGGGGAAAGCGATGCCGAATGATCGGGCCACGGGTTTAAAACCTGTGGCACAACCGGCGGCACTGCCCGTGGCACTGATTGATCCGGGCCACGGCGGCCATGACCCCGGCGCGGTTTATGACGGAGTGCGGGAGGCGGACCTCAACCTGGCCATTGCCTTACGGCTGAAATCTATATGGGCCGCCGGTTTCAAACCGATGGCGCTCTATCTGACGCGCGAGGAAGACCGCTTCGTGGCCCTGACGCACCGGGCGGAAATGGCCAACGAGCTGGGCGCCGACCTCTTCGTCAGCATCCACTGCGACGCGTCGCCGCGGCCGGAGGTCTCGGGCTTTTCCGTGCATCACGCGCCCGGGGCCGAGGGCGGAGAGATCCTGGCGCGCTGCCTGCACGGCGCCCTGGTCCGGGCCCTGCCCGGCCGTAGGGACCGAGGGATCATCCCCTCGTCATTCCTGGTCTTGAAGCGGACGGCGATGCCGGCTTGCCTGGTCGAGTGCGAATTCCTGAGCCATGCCGAGTCGCGCGCTTGGCTCCAGACTCCTGAAGCTCAAAACCTTTTGGCCCAGGCTGTGCGGCAGGGCCTCGAGGAGTTTCTCCATGCGGCTGTTTGAGAAAAACGGAAGGTTCTCCAAGACCGCCTTTTGGTTTTCGCTTTTCATGGCGCTCGCTTTTGCCTTCTCCTTGGCCGTGAGCGCGCGGGTGGCGCTGCTCCCGGATGACTTGTTCGCCGAAGTGGCGGCGAGCATCACCGGGCTCTTGGCCGGGCTGACTTCCATGGCCGCCATGATTTATTCCTGGGGCAAAAAACTTGATCGGAAGAGTTAAGCTTTGGCTCTGGCTGGCTCTAATCCTGGCCGCGCTGGCCGCCGGCTTTGGCCTGCGCGGGTGTTTGGCAAAACGCCATCATCAAGCCGAGGAGCAGGAACGTGCGCGTATCCAATCGGAGTTGGACCGGGTGCAAAAGCACCTGGCCCTGGCCGAGACCGACCTCAACTCCAAGCGGAAAGAGATCGTGACCCTGCGCGAAAAAACGAGCGGCCGGAAAATGTCTCCGCCCACTCCGGACTGCCGGCAATGCTTTGCCCAGGCCAGCCTGGAGATCGAGGTCCGGGATGAGAAACGGGGCTGGTGGATCTTCCGAGACCGCGACGTGCTTGACCGCGAGCCGGGCGAGCTGACCCTGACGCCGAAGTTTTGGGAAGAGAACTTGCCGTTGCGAGGCGCGCCAGAGGATAGCGCGGGTGCGGTCACCCGCGCCCCGAAATTCGGCGGCGCGAAGCGGTGGCGCACCGAAAAAGAAATTCGGGCCGGAGTGACGCTTACCGGTTACGAGGTCGGGTTCGATTTTTCGCCGCTGGTGCTGTCCGGCCGCAAGTGGCAGGCGCGGCTCTCCCTCGGCTCGCGCCTGGAGTTCGACCGTTTCGATCATTCCTTGCGCGGCAACCTGGCCGCGGGCCTGGCGTTCAGGTGGTAAGTTAAATAAGGATAAAAGCTCAAGGAGTGCTCATACAGAATTGGAAAATAGGCAACCCGGTTTTACCCGAGACCTTCTAAACGAAACACCGGATAGCTTATAAAGACGATTGCCACTCAGAACTAACTTCTACGACCTCGAAATCAATCACCGTCATTTCCTGCTCAGGGTTCCATTTTCCGTAAAACTTCATCCAACTCTCTTTGAATTCATCAAGGCTCGAATGGCCGTCGGCAATTGCTTCGGTCTCAGTTATCTCCCCCAGCTTCTGCATCCAAACACGGGTAACTCTAATTTTAGCGAACCATCTGGAATCGAACATCCTGGTCTTGCATTGGTAGATCCCTCCCGCTTTGACGAGATTTCGCTTCCAAACCCGGCGCGTGACCTTTTTCGATCCTGCAACGATCATCGGCACGTATTTAGGGTGAAAGAGCATTCCCTCTCCTCCTGAAGCACCCGTCAGGCCAGCGTCCGCTTCATGGCCTTGACAAAGGGCTTGAGTCCCTTGACCAGGCCGGCGAAGGTCTCGGGCTTGAGCGACTGCGCGCCATCGGACCAGGCCTGCGAGGGATCCGGATGCACCTCGATCATCAGCCCGTCCGCGCCCGCGGCCACCGCGGCCCGGCTCATCGGCTCCACCAGCTCCCAATGGCCGGTGGCGTGGCTGGGGTCCACGATCACCGGCAGGTGGGTCTCTTTTTTCAGCACCGGGACCGCGGAAAGGTCGAGGGTATTGCGGGTGGCGGTCTCAAAGGTGCGGATGCCGCGCTCGCAGAGGATGACGTCGGGGTTGCCTTCCTTGAGGATGTATTCCGCGCTCATCAGGAATTCCTCGATGGTGGTCATCATTCCCCGTTTAAGCAGGATCGGCTTTTTGAGTTTGCCCGCCGCCTTGAGCAGAGCGAAGTTCTGGATGTTGCGGGCGCCGATCTGGAGAATGTCCGCGTATTTGGCGACCAGGGCGACATCGGACGGGTTCATGACCTCGGTGACCACGGGCAGGCCGGTGAGCTTGCGCGCCTTGGCCAGGAGTTTCAGACCCTCTTCTTCCATCCCCTGGAAGGCGTAAGGGGAGGTCCGCGGCTTGTAGGCCCCTCCGCGCAGGATCTGCGCCCCCGCTTTCTTCACTGCCCGGGCGGTGGCCAAAATCTGCGCTTCGCTCTCCACCGAGCAGGGACCGGCGATCAAGACAAACTGCTTGGAGCCGATCGCCACCTCGCTTTTCCGGCCATTGGCCCGGACCTTGATCACGGTCTTGTCCTGCGCCATCTTGTGGCTGGCCAGCTTGTAGGGCTTGAGGATGGGCATGACGCTCTCCACCCCGGGCAGGATCTCGAGCGCCTGCAGCCGGGCCTTGCCCCGCTCGTCGCCGATACAAGCCACCACCTTGCGTTCCACCCCGTAAAGGACATGGGGCTTGTAGCCCAAATCCTCTACCTTGGCCACCACCTGGGCCAATTCTTTTTTGGTCGTGCTGGTCTTCATCACGATAATCATGGCCTTCCCTCCGTGCCACAGGTTTGAAACCTGTGCTTTAAAAATTTTTCATCGCGGCGCCGCCATAAAAAAACCGGCGGGAACGCCGCCGGTTCATTGCCTCATCAAAAAGCCATAGACTTAATTGCCTATGGCCTGATCTCCTTCAAGCTCAAGCCGCCGGCGGGTTGGTTCCAGGTCCGCCGCCGACTCACGCTCTCCCCAACGCCGTCAGCGGACCCCGGTAAAGATAAAGGGGTAGCCGCACCAGCCCCGGACGCTAAATCTCTTGGCACAAAGAATGACGGCTTTGTCAAGCATGTCATTATTATGCCCGGATCCTCGCTTTTTGTCAAGCAGGAAATTTACCAGTATAATGATAAAAGTTTCATGAAGCTCAGCCTGGTCATTCCCGCTTACAACGAGGCGGCTCGCATTGAGCAGAGCCTGGCGCAAATTCTCAGTTATCTGGCGGAAGTTTCCCAGCCGGCCGAGATCATCGTGGTGGATGACGGCAGCACCGACACGACCGCCGAGAAGGTGCAGGCGATGGCTGCCAGTCGGCCCGACCTCCGCCTGCTCCGCCTGCCGCGCAACCTGGGAAAAGGCGCCGCGGTGAAGGCCGGGGTGCTGGCTTCCCAGGGGGATGAGGTATTGATCAGCGACGCCGATCTCTCCACCCCCCTCTCCGAGCTTCCCCGCTTCCTGGCCGCGCTGGCCGACGGCTTCGATCTGGCCATCGGCTCGCGCCAGCTTCCAGGATCGAGGCTGATCCGCCATCAGCCCTGGCTGCGCCAGCTGGCGGGAGTTTTATTTGGATTTTTTGTGCGCATGCTCGTCCCCGTGGGGGTGGTGGATACCCAATGCGGGTTCAAGCTCCTGCGCGGTCCGGCTGCACGGGAGTTGTTCCAGCGCCTGACCATACCCGGCTTTTGCTTTGACGTGGAGCTCCTGGTGCTGGCGCAGGCGCTTGGCTTCCAGGTGGCCGAACTCCCGGTGAGCTGGGAGAACATGGCCGGGAGCAAGGTGAGCCTGGTCCGGCACCTGCCCCAAGTGGCCCGGGAACTCCTGCGCATCCGCTGGAACCTCTGGCGGGGAGGATGCCGGCCATGAAAGTGGCTCTGGTTTTCCCCCGCCGCCATTATCCCTCGGGCGATCCTCCCCTGGGCATCCTTTACCTGGCCGCGCGCCTGCGTGAGCGGACCGGCTTGGTCCCGAAGATTCTCGATACCACCTTTGACCGCGACGCTTTTGCTCATCTCCGGCAGGAGCTAATGGCGGAGAAATACGACCTGGTCGGGATCTCGGCCATGGTCACCATGGCCCGGGATGCTAATGCCGCGGCCGATCTCTGCAAACAGGTCCGGCCGGAAACAAAGGTGATCCTGGGCGGTCCTCACCCGACCACCCTGGCGGAGCGCGTGCTGGAGAACCCGGCGGTGGACGCGGTCGGCCTGGGCGAAGGCGAGGACACGCTGGTGGAGGTGGTGGAGCGCGAGGGCTTTGCCGGGGTGCCCGGGGTGTGGTATCGGGAAGGCGGCGAGATCCGGAAGAACCCGCCGCGGCCTTGGCTCCAGGATCTCGACCAGCTTCCCTTCCCGGCGTTTGACCTCCTCGACCTGGAGCCGTATCTCCAGGGCTGGTTTCAATTGGACACGGTGCGACCCGGCTTGCGAGGGACCTCGGTGCTGGCGACCCGCGGCTGTCCCTTCCAGTGCACCTATTGCCAGCCCACCCTGGAGCGGCTGTTCGGTCGGGGATTGCGCCAGCGCTCGCCTGGACACGTGGCGGACGAGCTCCAGGAATTACAAGGCCGTTTTCGGCTGGACGCTTTCCTGTTCGCCGACGACACCTTCATCGCTGACCGGGCCTGGGTCCAGGCGTTTTGCCGGGAACTTCGCTCCCGAAAGCTCGGTATAATTTGGGGTTGCAACGTGCGAGCAGACCTGGCCCGGCGCGAGCTGTTGGCGGAGATGTTCGACGCGGGCTTGCGCAATATTCGCGTGGGTATCGAAACCTATTCGGACACGATCCGTCAAGAGGTCTTCCGCAAAAAGATCACGCGGGAGCAGGTGGAGGAGGTCACCGCTGATGCCCGGGCCATGGGGCTCTCGGTCCAGGGTTATTTCATGCTGGGCGCGCCGGGCGAGACCCGGGAGGATATCCGGGAGACGGTGCGATGGGCGCGCCGGCTTCCGATCCACGATGCGACGTTCAACCTGACCACGCCGCTGCCCGGCACTTACTTGTTTGAGAAGTTTCAGACGCAGGTGGCGGTGGCGGAGGAGGACATGGATTATTACCGGCGCTACGCCTTTACTGAAGGCTCAGGCTTGAGCCAGGGCTGGCTTTCGCGGCAGAAACTCTGGGCGTATATCACGTTTTACCTGCGGCCGGATCACCTGGGACTGCTGCTCCGGCTGGTGTTCGGTCCGGGCGGATGGTCCCGGTTTGCGATGAAGCTCCGGCGCGTGTTATGAACCGCGAAGAGTACGAGAAGACCTACCGGACCGAAAAGAGTTTTTGGTGGTTTGTGGCCAAGCGGCACCTGGTCGAGCGTTGGGTGGAGCAGAGCCTGGAAGGAAGGCCGGGCCGGATCCTGGACTTGGGCTGCGGCACCGGGGCCAGCCTCGAAGCCTTGTCGAAGCTGGGCGAAGCCTATGGCCTGGACAGCGCGGCCGCGGCCTTGGAATGCGCGAGCCGGAGGGGGCTCCCCGGAATCGTAGCCGGCCAGGCCTCCCGCATCCCCTTTGCCGGTCAAACCTTTGAGGTGGTGACCGCGCTCGATCTGCTCGAGCACCTGGCCGAAGACCAGCCGGTCTTGGCCGAGGCGCTTCGGGTGCTTAAGCCCGGCGGGTGGTTGCTGATAACGGTGCCGGCCTATCCCTGGCTGTGGGGCGCGCACGATCAGGCCCTGGGGCACCGGCGCCGCTACCGCCGCCGCGAGTTGCAGAAGCGGCTGGGTGAAGCCGGCTTTGCTTCGATCCGGCTGGCGCATTTTTTCGGGCTGGTTTTTCCGATGATACTTCCGGTGCGGATCGGGCAGAAATGGTGGGGAAGTTCCGAAGAGACCATCTCCTATGAGCCCTGGCCGCCGCTGAATCGGGCGCTCTTGGCCGTGGCCGAAGCGGAGCTCCGGTTGCTGGATTTCTTGCCTTTGCCCTTCGGCACCACGCTGGTGGCCTTGGCGCAGAAACCCGAGGTATGATAAGATAAATTATAAGGAGCGCGATCATGTCCAAGCTGGGGATCATCAAAGAATTTTTCCAGTTCCTGCGCGAGCGCAAGCTCTGGTGGATGTCGCCGATCATCATCATCCTCTTGCTGATGATCCTCTTCATCGTCCTGACCGAGAGCTCGGCGATTATGCCCTTTATCTATGCCATTTTTTAAGCGAGCGCTGGCCATTCCGGTATGACCTCTTCTGACGCCCCGGCTCAATCCGGCCCGGCCCCGGCCGGCCGGCTGGCCTCCTGGCTGGATCGCCAGCAAAGCCGCCATATCTTCCTGCTCGCGCTCCTCGTTTTCCCTTTTCACCTTTACCTTGCGGTCGACCAGACCGGGTTCACTTTCGACGACCTTCCCTTGATCCTGACCAACCCCTACATCCGGGACTGGCGCCACCTTTTCACCGTGCTCAGCGCCGGCCGCGCCGTGCGGGGCTTCACTTTGATGCTCGACTACTCCCTGTGGGGCCTGGACCCCGGCGGTTTTCACGTCACTAACCTCATCCTGCACATCACCAGTGTCATCCTGCTCTACCTCCTCCTTTTCCAGATCTGGCGCCGGCAGCGGCTGGCCTTCCTGGCCGCGCTCCTTTTCGGCTACCACCCGATCCAAACCGAAGCCGTTATCGGCATCGCCCACCGCAAAGAAATGTTGGCCATGAGCTTCTTCTGCCTGGCCTATTTGTCCTATCTCCGCTGGGGCAAAAGCGCCTGGGGGATGGGCTTGAGCTTGGCCGCTTACCTGCTGGCCCTGCTTTCCAAACAGGTGGCCGTGGCCTTGCCCTTGGTCCTGCTGGCCCAGGAGTTGATCCTGCCCCGGGCCGGGCTTTCAAGGGCCCGCCGGTTTTTACCGATCCTGGCCTTTGTCCTTTTGCCCGGGTTTTTATTCCTGCTTCACTTCCAGGATTTCCGCATCTTTGGCCGGTTTCAGCCGGTGGACCTGGCCTCGAACCGCTACCCTGTCATCCTGGCCACCTCGCTGAAAACTTTCCCGACTTATTTGCGCCTGGCTCTCTTCCCCATGCACCTCCGCTTGGATTATCACGTGCCGCTTTTGGCTTCGGTCTTCAATCCGGAGGCGCTGGCCGGAGCGCTCGGCTTGCTCAGCCTGATGGCCTTGATCTTTTTCCTCGCCCGGAAAAAACCCATCCTGGCCTTTGGGCTGGCCTGGTTTCTCTTGAACCTCGCGCCAATCATGAACTTGATTCCGGCCAATGCCTTCCTGGCCGAGCGCTACCTGTATATTCCCTCGGCCGGCATCTGCCTGGTTCTGGCCGGGCTGATCGAGGAACTGGTGGAATGGCCGGAGCCGGTCTTTAGCCAGCGGCTCCTGGCCGTGGCCGAAGCGGAGCTGCTGTTTATTATCCTCTTTTACTCCCTCGGCTTTACGGTCAATCATTATATCCGCATGATTGCGCCGGCAGGAAGCCAGCCCGGCTTCCTGCCACCGGCCTGGGCGCTGATCGTCTCGGGGTCGCTTTTCGCCGCGCTCATGACCGCGGCCCTCACCGGCCTTTCCGCCTGGCGCGAGCGGGGCGGCCTCCCGGCGCGCTCCCTGGCCTGGCGCTGGGCCCTGGTCCCGCTGCTGTTCCTTCTGTTCTATCCGGCGGACCTTGTTCTCACCCGATACCTGGCTATCGGTCAGGGCTCACTCGCCGGGATTGACATCAACGGTGCTTATGCCGGATGGTTCCAATGGCTGCAACGGGAAGCAACGCCCGGCAACCGGGGCATTCTTTACTATTTCCCCGCCGGCTCGCTCTTCACCGAGCTTTTCAACCTCAGCGTCTTCTGGGTCGGGGCGCACTCGGTTATAGTCATTGGGGTCATGGGGCTGGTTCGGCATTGGCGCCGGCGGTCGCCTAACGCCGCCCTCGCCTTGATGCTGATGATCCCGTTTCTGCTGCTCATGCAGGCCCAGATTGTCTCTCGGATCAAAGATTGGGGTTCCGAAGTCAGCCTCTGGAAAGCGACAGTGCGGGAAAATCCCCGCTCGGTCATCGGGTGGAACAACCTGGGACGGGCTTACTCCCTTCGCAAAAAGTGGCCGGAGGCGGAACAAGCCTTGCAACGGGCGTTGGCGCTGGATCCCGACCGTTCGGATATCGCCCTGAACCTGGGCATTCTCTACCTCCAGGGCGAAGACCTGGACCGGGCGCAGGCGTATTTCAAGAAGGCGGTGGAGTTGTCGCCCCTCCATGTCCAGGCGCGGCTCAACCTGGGCAACTGCTATGCGGCCCGGGGCGAACACCAGGAGGCGATCAAGGAATACCTGGAGGTATTAAAGCTGGATCCCCGCTCGGCCCACGCCCATTACAACCTGGCCTGGAACTACCACCAGCTCAAGCAGGAGGAGCCGGCGCTCTATCATGTCCAGGCGGCGCTGGAGATTGCCCTCCAGTACCCGAAGGCCCTGGAGCTGCTCAAGGAAATTCGCGCCGCCATGCAGGCTCAATCTTCGGACCAACAACATTGATCGGGGTCACTTCTGAAGCCTCTTGTCAAGTTCCCCAGATTAAATATTTTCGCCCGATTCTCGGCCTCTTCGGCGGGGCGCCGATTCCCCGCTCCAGCCTTGGAGTGTTGTTTTAGGGTCAGGTCTATACATTTTACATTGTGCTTCGCAATTCCGCGATCGGGGTGGTGCGAAGGGATCGCGGCTACCAACTTTTCCGCCCGGACCCCGCCACAAGCGGCAGAAGATAAAAAGCGCTGTCAAGCCAGCGCCCTCCCCAGAGCGCCCACCGCAATTTTGGTCGTCGAGACACCCAGTTTCGCCGAAATTTCTTGACAAAATTATATACCTTTGCTATTTATTTAGAAAAAATTGTAATAAAAAGATGATAAATTTAGCTGAGCAGCAAGCGTGGCGCCGGGCCGGCCGAGAGCCGCGGCGAGGGGCCGGCCGGCTCCGGGCAAGTCTCTTTCTGGCGTTGGCTTTGCTGGCGGCCCGGCCGGGTGTGAGCGGTATCCAAGACATCGAGGTCGGCCTGCACTACAATGGGGCCTTTCCCCAGTTCGACCTGGCGCCCATGGAGATCGGACAATCGTATGGGCTCCTTGCCCACTACTGGCTGACCGACGTGACCAGCATTGACGGCGCCTTTGACTGGCTCACCAGCACCTGGGGAGTGGAAGTGGACGGGAGCAGGGAAGACCTGGACTTCCAGATGTGGCTGCTGAGCGCCGGGATCCGCTATGAGCCGGAACTCGATTTTTTCCTGGCGCCCTATGCCGGCGCGGGTTTGGGCTACCAGCAATGGAATACCCGGTCCTCGATTGACGGGGTGGATAACCGCAAAGGCAGCGGCCTGGCTTACTATGCGCTGCTGGGCGCGGAATACCGGATCACGCCCCGCCTGGCCATCGGACCCTGGGCGAGGATGGTCTTGATCCCGTTTCAAACCAAGATGGAACGAGAGGTGGTGGCCGGAAGGACCACGGATAAGGACCGCCTTGGTCAGGGAGCTTTGGTGTTGACCGGGCTGGAGTTCACCTTCCGGATTCGCTGACCGGAAACCGGAAATCAAGAGGAGGAGGAATGCGGATGATGCGGACGCGCAAGTGGTGGATCATCGCGGCGGCGGCGGCGGTTTTTAGCTCCGTGGCCCTGGCGCAGGAAACGGCCCCGGCGCCGGCTCCAGCGCCGCGGGCCAGCCTGTCCAGCCGGAGCGGTCATTTGAACGTGGGCGGGGATGCCGGCTTGACCCTGGCCCCGGACCTTTTTGCCGGGCAAGTGATTGTGGACTATTTCATCACCAACGAGATTTCGGTCGGCCCGCTCTTCCAAGGCGGCGCCGGCTCTGACGGCAACTGGTGGGGCTTAAGCGGCCAGGTCAAATATTCCGCCCAACTGGCTAATACCGACATCGTGCGGCCTTACGGCCAGGCCGGGATCGGCTTCGTCAATTTCCATATTGACCAGGTCAACCATCATCGCGCCAAGACCAGTTTTTTTGTGCCGGTGGGCGGCGGCTTCGAGTTCGAGCTGACCGATGAGGTCACCCTGGACACCAACATCATGCTCGAGGCCTCGGAGAAGCTTTTCGTCGGCTTCTTCGTGGGAGCGCGCTACCTCTTCTAAATCAGAGACCGTCATCGGGCACCGGGCTGAAAACAGCGATCGGTCCTCCTTTCCTTTTTTTGCGCCTGGGCTATAATTTCCGCCAGATCGGTTCATCGCGGTTAACTTTCACTGGGCACAAAGGGGCAAGGCCATGAAAAAGATCCAGGTTGGGGTGTGGATTTTATCGGTTCTTCTCCTCGCTCTTGGCTCAGGCCCGGCTTGGCCGCGCCAGAGGCTCGCGCTGCGGGAGGGCTGGAAAATCCAATCTTCCGCCGCGGTCCAAGAGAAAGCGGAGACCATCTCCTTCGCGGGTTTCCATCCGACCGGGTGGTATCCGACCTCGGTGCCGGCCACGGTCCTGGCCGCGCTGGTGGAGAACCAGGTTTATCCCGACCCGTATTACGGGCTGAACCTGAAGGCGATTCCCGGCTACGTGGACGGCCGCTGGCTGGTCATGCCCGCGGACAGCCCCTTTTATCCGCCCTGGTGGTTCCGGACCGAGTTCACCCTCCCCGCGGAATTCCAGGGCCAGAACCTGGTCTTGCACCTGGACGGGATCGCCTACCAGGCCGACATCTGGCTCAACGGCAAAAAGATCGCCGGCAGCGACCAGGTGGTCGGGATGTTCCGGCGCTTCGAGTTCCCGATCAACGACCACGTCCGCGGCGATGGCCCCAACTGCCTGGCGGTGGAGCTGACCGCGGCCGGCCATTTGCCGGACAAGAACTACCACACCAAGCAGGTGGAGGCCGCCACCGGCTGGGACGACCACAACCCCTACCCGCCGGACATGAACCTGGGGCTGTGGCAGCCGGTCTATATCACGGCGAGCGGGCCGGTGCGGATCCAGCACCCCTACGCAGCCTCGGACCTGGACCTGCCTTCGCTGGAAGTGGCCCATCTCACGGTGTCCGCCTATGTGGCCAACGTGAGCCAGGAGCCGGTCGAGGGCGAGCTCGCGGGCGTGATCGAGGACATCACCTTTTCCCAGCCGGTGAAGCTCGCCCCTGGTGAGGAAAAGCTCGTGACCTTCAAGCCCGAGCAGTTCCCGCAACTGAACCTGAAGAACCCCAGGTTGTGGTGGCCGAACCCGGCGGGGCCGCAGGAGCTTTACGAGCTCGCGATCCGCTTCACGGTTAACGGCAAAGTCTCGGACGATGACCAGGTCCGGTTCGGCATCCGCGAGGTCAACACCTATTTGAATGACGAGGGCTGGCGCACCTACGAGGTGAACGGCCGGAAGATCCTGATCCGGGGCGGGGCCTGGATGACGAGCGACATGCTCTTGCGGCTCACGCCCCGGCGCTACGAGGCCCTGATCCGCTACGCCCAGGAAGCCAACCTCAACATGCTCCGCTCCGAGGGCTTCTCCATCCGGGAGACCGAGGAGTTTTACAGCCTGGCGGATGAATACGGGGTGATGGTGACCCAGCAAATCTTCGGCCGCAGTATCCCGGACGAGAAGCTGGCAAAAGCCTGCGTGGACGACATGATGCTCCGCATCCGCATTCACCCCAGCCTGGTCCATTTCCTGGGCCATGACGAGACCTTTCCCACGCCCACCCTGGACCAGGCCTACCGGGACATGATTGCGAAATATGACCTGCGCCGGACCTATCAGCCGCACTCGGGCGCGTTCAATGTGGACCACCGGTTAAAAACCGGCGGCACCAGGACCGGCACGCTTGAGCTTTGGCAATACGCCGGCCCGGCGCACTATTACACGCACCAGACCGACGGCGCCTGGGGCTTTGCCCAGTCGGGAGGGATCGGCGGGGTGGTGGCCTCGCTCGAGAGCATCCAGCGGATGATCCCGCAGGACCAGCTTTGGCCGCTGTGGAGCGAGGCCATGTCCTTTCACACCGTGATCCAGGGCGGGCATTACTACGACGGCCTGGTCAAGGCGCTTAATGAGCGCTACGGCCAGCCGGCCGGAATCGAGGACTTTGTGCTCGCCGGCCAGGTGATCAACTACGAGAGCGCGCGCGGCATGTTCGAGGCCTATGCCCGCAACAAATACAGCTCGACCGGCATCACCACCTGGAAATACGACGCGGCCTGGCCCGCGGCCATGACCTGGGCTTACGTGGACTGGTATCTGCTCCCCACCGGCGCTTACTACGGCGCCAAGAAGGCCTGCGAGCCGCTCCACGTCCAGTATTCCTACGACGACAACTCGATCTACGTGCTCAACAGCTTTTACCGGGAATTCAAAGGGCTGAAAGTCACGGCCCGGCTCTACAACCTGGACCTGACCAAGAAGTATGCGAAGAGCGCCACCGTGGAAGTGGGGCCGGACGGCAAGACCGAGGCGTTCATCTTGGAGAAGCCCAAGGACCTGAGCCGGACCCATTTCCTGAGCCTGACCCTGGAAGACAGCGCCGGGAAACGCATCACCGACAACCTCTACTGGCTTTCGACCACGCCCGACCGGCCGGGCAAGAAGCTCTACGGCATGGTGACCTTAAGCCCCACCTCCCGGCCCGACTTCAGCGACCTGCGCCGGCTGCCGCCGGTGGAATTGAAAGTATCCTGCCGCCGGGACCGCGAGGGACAGGATGAGGTGGTGCGGGTTGAGGTTTCCAATCCCACCGACCGCCTGGCCTTCTTCATTCAACTGGCGGTGACCAAGGGGCCGGGCGGGATGGAAGTGGCCCCGAGCTATTGGAGCGAGAACGATTTCAGCCTGCTGCCGGGGGCGGAGAAGGAACTGCAAGTGAAGTTCGCGCCGGAAGACCTGGAAGGCGCGGAGCCGGTAGTAACGGTAAGGGGATGGAACATAACCAAAGGGGAAAGCAAATTATGATAAGAAAAATAAAAGCTAAGCAGGTAATCATCGTCCTGTTGATATTATTGTTTCTATTCAATAATGCCTGTAAGAATAAGAGCGATCAATTATATGAGGCAATAGAAAACGAGAGATACAGGGAAGCCATGGCCCTTCTTTCTAATAACCCGAAATTAGCAAACTCAAAATATTGGAATGGTTCTATGCCCTTGCATCAAGTTGCTGCGATGGGAGATGAGAGGTATGTTGAGCTACTTCTAAGCTTAGGAGCTGATGTCAATGCCAAAACGGATAAAAGCAAGGCAACTCCTTTGCATTGTGCAGCATTAAATGGGGAGACAAAAGTTGCAAAATTGCTGATTGATCACGGTGCAGAGCTAGATGTGCGAAACGGGGAAGGTAGAACTCCTTTCGATATTGCCCTGACCAATTTTCATAAAGATACGGCGCTGTTATTGCTTTCTTCAGGCGCACATTTGAGCCCTGCCGTGGATAAGGATTTCAATCCTCCTCTTGTTTGGGCTCTTCAAAGGAAGCAATGGGACTGGATAGAAATTCTTCTAGCCCATGGTGCAGATATAAATTTTGCATCCCCATCTGGGTATGCACCAATACATATGGTCGCAATGAAAGGAGATAAGCCAATAGCTGAACTCTTGATCTCAAAGGGCGCAAATATAAATTCAAAAAGTTATAAATGGTTGGAAACGCCTCTTCATCTTGCCGCTCAGTCAGGAAACTTTGAAGTCGCTAAAGTTTTAATCGCTCATGGTGCGATAATAGAGGCTGAGGACTACAATCATTTTACGGCACTTCATCGCGCGGCAGGTGGAGGTAATTGGGAAAAAGTATCGGAAGGCCACTTGAAGATTGTTCAATTGTTGATTGCCAATGGCGCAAATGTCAACGCGCAAAGTGATCATAATTACACTCCTCTTCATTGGGCTTCAAGGAGAGCTGGCTTAAGTAAGGAGGTTATTAAGCTCTTGATTATGAAAGGAGCAGAAATTAACGCGAGAGACGATCAGGGTAAAACACCATTACGTTTTGCGCTAAATTTTAATCGTGGAGAGGTAGCAGACATTCTTCGTCAGCATGGTGGAACTGAATGAATGCCAAGGCTTTGAAAAGGTAAGTCTTCAACTTAACCATTTAATAAGAGGAAGTAAAAATGGCAGCACGGATGAAAGGTTGGCAAAATGCGGGCTTGGCCCTGCTGGTCTTATGCGCGGTTGTAATCGCTTGGCCCGCCGGGGCTATCGAGCTCAAAGCCGGCACCGCCAAAGGCGTGATCACGCCGGCGGACCCGAAAGGCCGGATCACGGTCATGGGCGTAAAGGCCAAGGGCGTGGAGCATGATATTTACGCCCGGGTGCTGGTGCTCGACGACGGCCTTCACAAGCTCGTCCTCGTCACCTATGACCTCAACTGCCTGGACGTGGCCACGCCCATCCTCCGCTCCCGCTGTCTCCGCGAGCTCGGCATTGACCCCGCTTACCTCCTCCTCCTCGCCACCCATAACCACGCCGCGCCCATCCAAATCGTGCCCGCCAACTTCGCTTACGGCCGCTGGCTCGCCGACCGCATCTTCGGCCTGATCTAGGAGGCGATCGCCCGCGAGCAAGGCCCGGTCAAGGTCTTGTTCGGTTACGGTCCCGGCGATTTTATCCGGAGCGACCCGCGCTATCCTTCGATCTACGGCTGGCGGGGCAAGCCGATTGACAACGAGGTCCAGGTGCTCAAGGTGATGCGGGGCGAGGAAGTGGCGGCGCTTTATTTCACCCAGGCCAGCCACCCGCTCCAGGCTTCTTTCAGCATGATCGAGGTCGGCCATCCCGGCTACGCGGTGGAAGAGGTGGAGAAGCGGTTGCCGGCCGGCCTGGCGCTTTACTCGGACGGGGCCGGCGGCGACCAGTTCGTGGGCAACGGCCTGGTGATGTGGGGCACGCTCCGCACGGTCAAGAAGTCGGCGCGTGAGCTGGCCGACGCGGTGCTGGCGATTGCGGCCGGGCCGATGCGGGACGTGACCGGAGCGCTGGCGGCTCGGCTGCAGGTGATTGCGTTGCCGCTCCAGCCGCCGCTCTCGCTGGAGGAAGCGCAGAAATTAGTGAAGAAGGAGAAGATTCCGACCGACATCGGCTTGGTCCCTTACCCGGAGCAGGACCGGCCGACCAACTGGGTCCGGAACCTGCTTCAACATTACGCGCAGAATATTCCCTTTCCCACCACCACTGCGGACCGGATCTGCACCGACGACGGCTTCCTGGTCCAGGAGCTGCCCGAGCCGCGCGAGTTCCCTAGCCGCTACGAGGAAGCAATCGTGGCGAAGATCGGGCCGCTCCTGTTCGTGGCCATGCAGGGCGAGGTCTGCGCGCCGATTGGCTTGGCGATCAAGCAGGCCTTCCGGGACAAAACGCCGATCCTGGTTACGGCTTACATGGGCGAGCACAACCTTTATATCCCCACGCGCCGGCTGGTGGAGATCAAGGCTTACCAGGCCGAGGTGATCCAGACCCAGTATGCCTCGCCGGTGGGCTGGGCGCCGGAGGTGGAAGAGGAAATGGTCAAGGCGGTCGGGCGGATGATCGAAGACATGCTATAAGTCATAAGTCAGTGCCTGGCACCATCTTCTCAATTTCCGCGCTTCGGCTTCAGGTCTTGATTCAGCGTTTGACTTTGAGCATCAAGTCCTCGATCATTTCCCGGAGCTGGCGGACTTCTTCTTCCAGCTTTTTCACCCGGCCCTCCAGATATTCCTGGAAGACTATATCCAGCCCGGACTCGGCCGGCTTCTCCTCTTTGGCCTCGTGAACCTTGCGGATCTCTTCCTGGAAGCCCACTCTCTCGGCTTTCACGTCCTCGGTGACCAATCCCTCGATCGGAGCAGAAGGCTCTCTTAATGGCTCGCGGTCTTCCAAAGGAATAGGTTCTTCTTCTAGAGAGGCCGGAGGCGGCGCGGCCGGTTTTTCAGTTGGAGAAGGGGTTAGGGTTTCCGGCGAGGTGAAGGAAGGCGGGGAAAGGTCCTCCAGAGGAGGAGGCGTGAGTTGATCCAAGGGCGGAGCCGGCTCCGTTTCCGGTAGTGCGATCTCTTCGATCTCATCATCCGGCAAGGGAATTTCTTCGAGCAGCGACAAGTCGGGCGGTGACAAGTCGAGATCAGCCGGCTTTGATAAAAGGGGTTCCTCTGCCGGGCGCGGAGGAGGCGGTTCTTCTGCTTGGCCCGGAGGCTCTTCTGCCGTCTCTTTTCGCGGCTCTTCCAGCGAGGGCGGAGGAGGCAAATCGAAAAGGCTGGGTGGCGGCAATTCCTCGGGGGAAAGCTCCGGGGCTGGAGCGGGTTCAGGCGCGGGCGGAGAGGGAGGCAAAGCTTCCTCTGGCATGGCCCAGAGGTCCTCGGCCGGTTCGGAGGGCGGAGCCGGCACCGCGGCCGGCGGGGGGGAAGGCGGAGGCAAGTCCAGGTCCGGGACCTCCAGGTCAACGACCGCGGCCGGCGCTTTCGGGCCGGGGGGCGCCATTTCCGGCTCGGGTGCTTGGGCTTCCTCGGCGGGAGCGGGCGGTGTTTCCGGCTCAGCCGGCTCTTCATCCAAGGCCACCGGCCCCGCCTTTTCCGCGGGGGGTTCCGCCTCCACCGGAGCCGGGGCTTGCTCTGCCGGCGGCGGAGAAGTTTGGACTTGAATGTGGTCCGGCGCCAGCTCGATATCCCCGTTGGAGTTGCGGATAAACGCCTTCTTGACCGGCTGGACCGCGGCCACCGGGATCTTCGAAATAAGCGCGATCCAGTTCTCGATCAGGCTCTCCAGCCCCAGCACCATCTTGACCGGCTGGCCCGCGGCCTGGGTCAGCTTGGCTTCCAGATCGGGCAGCTCCGCGTCGGCCACTGCCACCACGAGCTCGCCCTCTTTCATTTCCACCGGGACCGCTTTCAGCGCCTCGGCCTCTTTGCGCGAAATCTTGTTGAGGATATCCGGAGGAATCTTTCGATCCCGGAGATCCACCAGGGTCATCTCCAACTGCGCGGCCAGCACCTCGTAAAGCTGCTGTTCCTCCAGGTAGCCGAGCTCAATCAAGCTCTTGCCCAGCTTGCCTTTCCACTTGCGCTGGTGGCTGAGCGCCGCGACCAACTGGAATTCATTGATGAGTCCCCGCTCTTCCAATAAAGCGCCGAGTCTTTTCCTGGCCATGATCTCCTCAACTTGAGCCCGGTCGGATCCGAAACCCGGGCAAAACCTCGACTCACTATACCACGAGCCGGTTGCGAGTCAACCAGAGTTGCCTTTTTGAAGCAACTTTGCTAAGGATGAAACCGCCCTGGGGCTTCTCCTTGCCGCGTCATCCCGGCCAGCGTTATGATCTCCCGTCCTCGCGGGTCTTAAGCCGCGCGCTCCGCCACGTCCGCCAACTGGCCGCAGTCCTGCCGCCAGCCGGCGCCCCGGAGAGCGGCCAGGCCATGGCCCAAACCTGGGTGTCCGACCTGGTATGGTTCCGGCTGGCCGAGGACCGGGAGATGCTCCCGCCCCGCTTCTTTCCCGACCATGCCGAGGGGCTCCCCGCGCTGCTGGCCGAGTGGAACAAAAGCGTCGGCTTTCCCCTTTTTCATCCCGATTTCTATTCCAATCTGGATGACGGGAAAGAGCGGCTGCTCGCCTGGGACCGCGAGCTGCACCGGCGCAAGTTCTGGCCCAAGGGCATGCCCATCGCCCTGCTCGGCCTGCTCGCCCAAATCCTGCCCCAGGGCTCCCGCTCGGCCGGCCGCTCTTACACGCCCGCGGCCATCCGGGAGCGCCTGCTTGATTGGGCCCTGGCCCCCTGGCTTCTTAAACCCGGCCGGCCCTTCACCCTGCTCGACCCGGCCTGCGGCACCGGCTTCTTCCTGCTCGGCGCGCTAAAGCGGATGATCGCGAAAGAGGAAGAGGCGTTCCGCGCCCGCACGCCGCTCTTTTTCGGGCCGTCCGGACGGCCGATCCTTTCCTCGGTCCGCCGGTTCGAGCTTTTCCGGGAACACCTCTTCGGATTGGAGGCGGACGAAGAGGCCCTGGCCGTGGCCCGGCGGGCCCTGTTCCTGGTCCTCCTGGAAGGGGAGAGTCTGCTTCAGGGGACGATCCCGCCCGGCCGGGCGCTCCTTTCGAACTTGCGTTCGGGCGACGGCCTAGTGGACCGGACCATTGCCTTGCAAGAGGACTTGTTCCGGGCCGGCGGCAGGCCCAAGATCCAGCCTTTTTTTTGGTCGGACCCGGAGCAGGGCTTTGGCCGGGTGCTGAGCCGGGGCGGGTTCAGCGCGGTGGTGGGCAATCCTCCCTGGGCCGCGCTCAAGGGCAAGCGCCGGCGGCCGGGTTACCCGCCGGAAGTGGTGGCCTACCTGATCCGCCGATACCAGGCGAGCTCTTCCCGGCCCAGCCTGTTCGAGCTTTATCTCCGCCGTTCGCTCGAGTTCCTGGCCCCGGAAGGGATCCAGGCTTTCCTGGTGCCGGCGCGAATGGTCAGTAGCCCTCAGTTCGCGGGCCTGCGCCGCTTCCTGCGAGAGCAGGGCGAGGTCTTGAACCTGCATTACGGCGAGCCTTTCCCGGGCGTGCCCACGGCCACGGTCTGCTACCGCTTCAAAAAGACCGCCCGGCCCCGCAAGACTTATGCCATCAAGGTCAGCGATGCCAAGGGACGCACGTCCTCCTTGCCCCTGCGCCAGTTCTGCGCCCCGGAATTCGCCGCCAAGCGCAAGCCGCGGGAGCTTGAGCTCGAGCCGATCCTGAAAAAGATCGAGGCCGCGGGCAAGAAGCCGCTCGGCGAATTCCTCGAGTCGGGCGTGGGCCTGATCGCCCGGCCCGGAAAGCTCTTCGCCCATCGCCAGTCCCCGGCCCAGCGGGGCGTGGTGCGGGGCGAGCACGTGCACCGCTATTTCCGGCAGGGCAAGAGCTACCTGGAATTCACCGCGCGCAACTTGGCCGGGGGCACGCGCAAGCTCCAGAAGCTCACCCGGCGCGACCGCATCCTGGTGCGGAAGACCGGAGCGAGGCTCGCCGCCACCCTGGATGACTCGGGCGACCTGGTCGAGCAGTCGCTCTACTTCCTGCACCTGCGCGAGCGCCGCTTATGCCGCGGCTACGACCTCCGCTACTTCCTCGGCATCCTTAACTCCCGGGTGATGAGCTTCTATTACCGCTTCCGCCTGGCCGAAAGGCCCGGCGTCTCGCCCCAGCTCAGAAAGGCCCATCTCGACCGCCTGCCTATCCCGGCCCTGCGCCGGCGCGACGCGGCCCATTTCGAGCAGCACCGGCAACTGGTGGAGGCGGTGGAGCGGAGACTCCAGGCGGGAGAGGCGGCGGAGCCGGAACTGGATACGGCCATCGAGCGCCGGGTGGCCCAGCTTTACGGCTTGGAGGAGAAGGCTTTTGCGCGGATCCAGAAATCCTTGACCGAGCCGGACGCCTGAAGACTTTTTTTCCAGGCCGCGAAAGGCACGGGAGTCCACCGGTCCCGGAGCTGAATTCTCGGTCCGCTGTCCTGGCGGATGGGTGTGTGACATGAATGGTGGTCCATAGAAGCATTGATTCCCATAAGTGTTTAAAATGACTGGAATCAATCAAAAAATCTGCAAGTATTCACTACTACAACATAACTCGTAAAATCAAAGGTTTTAAAAGGGGCTCCTCTTTAGATTTTGTGGGTTAGCGTGTAGTTCTCATGGCCTTTATCTTCAATCTTTTCAAACTGATAGTTTGATGACCCGCACCATCCCGACCGGCTCCTCCTCGCTTAGGGTGATCCGGGGGACCAGTCCCCCAGACCCCCGCTCCGTCGCCAAAGCTAT
>Ga0154610_1081_pt20 | contig 21694 bp, 19 predicted proteins | sample Rifle2008BG13ft_FD_116039 | JGI IMG/M metagenome (GOLD analysis project Ga0154610, IMG submission 116039) | Deltaproteobacteria bacterium RBG_13_61_14 | reverse complement strand
CTTCGACCACCCGCAGCCGCTTGGTCTGCTTGGTCCGCTTGGCATCGGACTTGGTCTTCTTCATCTCCGCCCGCAGGCTGGCGGAGAGTTCGTCCAGGTCAATCTTGGTCAGCATCTGGTGCAGGGTCTCGGCGCCCATCCCCGCTTCGAAGCGGGCGCCCTCGGAAAGAAGCTTCCGGTAGTTGTCCTCGTTGATGAGCTGGCCGGCTAAAAGCTCGGTGTTGCCGGGATCCACCACGATCAAGGACTCGTAATAGAGCACCTTCTCCACTTCCCGGAGGGTCAGCTCGAGGAGCATCCCGATCCGGCAGGGCAGGCTTTTCACGAACCAGATGTGGGCGACGGGGGTGGCCAGGTCAATGTGGCCCAGGCGCTCGCGCCGGACCTTGGACTTGATCACCTCGACCCCGCATTTCTCGCAGGTGATGCCGCGGTGTTTCATCCGCTTATACTTGCCGCAGTTGCACTCGTAGTCCTTGACCGGACCGAAGATCTTGGCGCAGAACAGTCCTTCCCGCTCGGGCTTGAAGGTCCGGTAGTTGATGGTCTCCGGCTTCCTCACCTCCCCGTACGACCATTCCTTGATCTTGTCGGGCGAGGCGAGCGAGATCCGCACCGCGCTGAAGCTCAAGGGGCTTTTCGGCTTCTCGAACATTCCGAAAGCAAGATCTTTCACGGCGTTCTCCTTGGGTAGGGGTCGCTACCCTCACCCCTCCGGCCGGAGGAGTTGCACGTCCAGAGCCAGACTCTGGAGTTCCTTGATCAAGACGTTGAACGATTCCGGCAGGCCGGCCTCGAACTCGTGCCGGCCCTTGACGATGGCCTCGTACATGCGGGTGCGGCCGGCGATGTCGTCCGATTTCACGGTCAGGAATTCCTGGAGAATGTAGGCCGCGCCGTAGGCCTCGATCGCCCAGACCTCCATCTCGCCCAGGCGCTGGCCGCCGAACTGGGCCTTGCCCCCCAGCGGCTGCTGGGTGACCAGAGAATAGGGGCCGATCGAGCGGGCGTGGATCTTGTCGTCCACCAGGTGGTGCAGCTTCATGATGTACATGGTCCCCACCGTGATCTTGTGGTGGAACGGCTCCCCGGTGCGGCCGTCGAAGAGGATGGCCTGGCCCACCACCGGGCGGTGGGCCTTGACCAGGAGGTCCTTGATCTCGGTTTCGCTGGCCCCGTCGAACACCGGAGAGGAAATGTAGATCCCGCTGCGCAGCTTGCCCGCCAGCTCGCGGATCTCCTCGTCGCCGGCCTCGGTGATCCATTTCTGGACGTCCTTGGCGTCGTAGATCTCCTTGAGCTTCTTGCGCAGGGCTTCGGGACTGAAGTGGTTGTCCAGCATCTCCTGGATCTGGTCGCCCAGGCCCTGGGCCGCCCAGCCCAGGTGGGTCTCCAGGATCTGGCCCACGTTCATCCGGGAGGGGACGCCCAGGGGGTTGAGTACGATATCCACCGGCGTGCCGTCCTCCAGGTAGGGCATGTCCTCCTCGGGCAGAATCCGCGAGAGCACCCCCTTGTTCCCGTGCCGGCCCGCCATCTTGTCGCCCACCGAGAGCTTGCGCTTGGTGGCCACGAACACCTTGACCATCTTGATCACGCCCGGGGGCAGGTCGTCGTCCCGCTGCAGGCGCCGGATCTTTTCCTCCACCACCTGCTCGACCAGGTCCATCTGCTCCAGCGCCCGGTCCACCAGGGCGCCGACCTCCACCTCCAGCTCGGGCTTGCCCTCGATCTGCAGGCGGGGCCACTGCTCGAGCGGCAAGCTCTGGAGCAATTCTTCGGTGATATCTTCGTCTTTCTTGACCAGGACCTTGTCCTTTTTCAGGTCCACCAGGCGCTGGGCGGTCTTTTTCCGGTGCAAGAGCTTCGCCACCTTGCGCAGCACCCCCTCCTGGATGATCCGGACCTCGTCCTCCTTGTCCTGCAAGAGCTTCTGGATCTCCGAGTCCTTGATCATCTTGGCCCGCTCGTCCTTGGACACGCCCTTGCGCGAGAACACCCGGACCGAAATCACCGTGCCTTCCACCCCGGGCGGCACCCGCGAGGAGGAGTCGCGGACATCGCCCGCCTTCTCCCCGAAGATGGCGCGCAAGAGCTTCTCCTCCGGAGAGAGCTGGGTCACGCTCTTGGGCGTGATCTTGCCCGCCAGGATGTCCCCGGCCTTGACCTCGGCCCCGATCCGGATAATCCCGCTCTCGTCCAGGTCCTTGAGCGCTTCTTCACCCACGTTGGGAATGTCCCGGGTGATCTCCTCCTTGCCCAGCTTGGTGTCCCGGGAAATGCACTCGAACTCCTCGATGTGGATCGAGGTAAACAAATCCTTCTTGATCAGCCGCTCACTGACCAGGATCGAGTCCTCGAAGTTGTAGCCGCCCCAGGGCAAAAACGCCACCAGCACGTTGCGGCCGAGCGCGAGCTCGCCGCCCGCGGTGGCCGGCCCGTCGGCGATCACTTCGCCCTTTTGCACCTGCTGGCCCTTGTGCACCGCCGGCCTCTGGTTGAGGCAGGTGCCCTGGTTTGAGCGCTGGTACTTCATCAGGTTGTAGATGTCCACCCCCCGGTCGCGCTTGTCCGCGCCCGGCTCGTCCACCCCGATCACGATCCGGGTGGCGTCCACCGAAGCCACCGTCCCTGACCGCCGGGCCAGCATGGCGGCGCCCGAGTCCTCCGCCACCACCTTCTCCACCCCGGTGCCGATCAGGGGCGACTCGGTCTGGAGCAGGGGCACGGCCTGGCGCTGCATGTTCGACCCCATCAAGGCCCGGTTGGCGTCGTCGTGCTCCAGGAACGGGATCAGGGAAGCGGCCGCACTCACCAACTGGTTGGGCGACACGTCCATCAAGGTGACCTGTTCGGGCGTGGCCATGATGAACTCGCCGGAACGGCGGGCGCTCACGGTCTCATTGACGAACTTCCCCTTTTTATCCAGCGGCGCGTTGGCCTGGGCGATGATGTTGCCCTCTTCTTCCAGGGCGGACAGGAACATCACCTCTTCCTGCGCCGTCCCCTCTTTCACCAGCCGGTAGGGGGTCTCGATGAACCCGTATTCGTTGACCCGGGCGTAGGTGCTCAAGGAGGCGATCAGCCCGATGTTGGGCCCTTCCGGCGTCTCCACCGGGCAGACGCGGCCGTAGTGGGTGGCGTGCACGTCGCGCACCTCGAAGCCGGCCCGCTCGCGGGTGAGGCCGCCGGGCCCGAGCGCGCTGAGCCGGCGCTTGTGGGTGACCTCGGACAGCGGGTTGGTCTGGTCCATGAACTGGCTGAGCTGGGAGGACCCGAAGAATTCCTTGATCACCGCGGAGACCGGCTTGGAGTTGACCAGGTCGTGGGGCATCAGCATCTCCACTTCCTGGAAGCTCATCCGCTCCTTGATGGCCCGGGCCATCCGCACCAGCCCGATCCGGAACTGGTTCTCCAACAGCTCGCCTACCGCCCGCACCCGGCGGTTGCCCAGGTGGTCAATGTCGTCGGGGTCGCCCCGGCCGTCCTTGAGCTCGAGCAAGTGCTGGACCACCATCATGATGTCTTCCTTGGTCAGGGTGTGGTGGTCGAGGGGCACGGTCAGACCCAGCTTGTAGTTGAGCTTGAGCCGGCCGACCTTGGCCAGGTCGTAGCGCTCGGGGTTGAAGAACAGGTTCTCGAACAGCGCGTTCGCCGACTTGGGCGTAGGCGGGTCGCCCGGCCTGAGCCAGCGGTAAATCTCGAGCTTGGCGTCCTCGGCACTCTGCGACTTGTCCTGGAGCAGGGTGTCGCGCAGCGAGGAGCTCACCCGCAGGTTGTCAAAGAAGATCACCTCGAACACGCCGATCCGGTTCTGCCGCAGCACGTCCAGTTTGTTCTGGTCCAGCTCCTCGTTGGCCTCGAACAGCACCTCGCCCGTGTCCCGGTTGATGATGTCGTGGGCCAGCACCCGGCCGACCAGGTCTTCGTCCTCGAGCTGCAACTGGGTGATCCCGGACTCCCGGAAGCGCCGGAGGTGCGCCTTCTTGATCTTCTTGCCCTTCTTGCCCAGGATCTCGCGGGTCTTGGAGTCGCGCACGTCCCGGCTGAAGACCTGGCCCTCCAGCACCGCCTCGTTGACGGCCTTGGTGATCTTCTTGTCCTCCAGGTAAATCTTCTCGGTCTGGTAGAAAAAGTTGAGCAGCTCCTCGGTGGTGTAACCCAGCGCCCGCAAGAGCACCGTGGCCGGGAGCTTGCGCCTCCGGTCAATCCGGACGTAGAGGATGTCGCGGTGGTCGAACTCGAAATCAATCCAGGAGCCGCGGTAGGGGATGATCCGGGCGAAATAGAGGACCTTGCCCGAGCTGTGGGTCTTGCCCCGGTCGTTGTCGAAAAAGACCCCGGGCGCCCGATGGAGCTGGCTCACGATCACCCGCTCGGTGCCGTTGATGATGAAGGTGCCCTGCTCGGTCATCAGCGGGATCTCGCCGAAGTAGACCTCCTGCTCCTTGACGTCGCGCATGGTGCGCAGCCCGGTCTCCTCGTTGAGGTCCCAGACCACCAGCCGGATCCGCACCTGGATCGGCGCCGCGAAGGTCATCCAGCGCTGGCGGCACTCGTCCACATCGAACTTGGGCTCCTCCAAGCGGTAGCTCACGAACTCCAGGGAGGCGGTCTCGTTGAAGTCCTTGATCGGGAAGACGCTGCTGAACACCGCCTGCAGCCCCTCGTTCCCCCGCTGTTCCGGGGCCACGTCCCGCTGGAGAAACTTCTCGTAGCTTTGTCGCTGGATCGCGATCAGATTCGGGATCTCCACGATCTTCGGGATCTTGGAAAAGCTCCGGCGCCAGGGCCGACCGTTTCCCTGATTTTCCATCCCTTTTCCCCCTCGCTTCGGGCCGCGGGTGCCCTCACCCGCGCACTTTTACTTGATTTCCACCGCCGCGCCCACGGCCTGCAGCTTCTTCTTGATGTCCTCGGCCTCGGCCTTGGACACGTTCTCCTTGATCGGCTGGGGCGCGCCTTCGACCAGGGCCTTGGCCTCCTTGAGGCCCAACCCGGTGATGGCCCGGATCTCCTTGATCACGTTGATCCGCTGCTCCCCAATGTTGGACAAGATCGCGGTGAACTCGGTCTGCTCTTCCGCCGCCGCCGGGCCGGCGCCTCCGGCCGGGGCCGCCACCGCCGCCACCGCGGCGGTGACGCCAAAGCGTTCCTCAAACGCCTTCTGAAATTCGCTCAGTTCGATCAGGGTCATGCCCGCGAAGGCGTCCAACAATTGTTCGTGAGTCAACTTTTCAGACATGGTTCGATCCTCCCTTAACCAGCCGGCGAGCGCGAAGTCTAAGCGCTCGCGCTGGCTTGCTTTTCTTTTAACGCCAAAATCAATCCCGCCATCCGGCGCGGACCCGCGGCCAGGAGCGCCGCCATTTTCTGCGGCCCGGCCATCAAGACGCCGGCCAGCAGGGCCAGCATCTGGGGCCGCCGGGGCAACCGGGCCAGCGCTTCCACCTCCCGGGGATTGAGCAGCCGGCCGACCAAAACCCCGCCCTTGATCTTGAGCGCCTCGTGGCTGCGGGCGAACTCCGAGAGGATCCGGGCCGGTATGGTCGGGTCTTCCGGATGCACGGCCAGGGCCGTGGGCCCTTCCAGCAGCGAGACCAGCGGCGCCAAGGGCGTGCCCTCCGCGGCGCGGCGGGTGAGCGTGTTCTTGACCACCCGGAAATCCACCGACTCGGCACGCATCTTGCGCCGCAGCTCGGTGATGCTTTCCATATCCAGCCCGCGGAAATCCGCGGCCACCGCGCCCGGCGCCTTCTCGAGGCGGCCCTTCATCTCGGCGATAAAGGCCTGTTTTTCGTCGCGTTTCATTTTTCCACCACCCCCCTTCCTTGTTCAGGTTCCTGGTGTCGGGTTCCTGGTTCAGAACCCGAAACCAGAAACCGGGAACCTTCTTCAACCAGGTTCGGCCCTACGGGCCCCCTGTCAAAGTTGGGGGGAATGGCCTCCTCGCCACTCGGACTCCCCGTCTCGGCAGGCCCACGCGTTGCGCATGGCTTAATCAGGGGACAGCATCTGAATGCTGTCCCCTCTCGGAACCTGCTGTCTCTGACAGGTCAAAACGGGTCTCGGCGAGACCCAGGATGTTTCGTGAAGCTTCCTAACTCCTTGCGGGTGCTCCCGCCTTATTGGGGTTTCAGTTCCTTGAGGCTTAAGGGATCAATTTTAATCCCCGGGCCCATCGTTGAGGAAATCACCATCGAGCGGATGTAGGTGCCCTTGGCCGAATCGGGCTTGGCCCGGTTCACTTGCTCGGCCAGGGAAGTCAGGTTTTCCTTGAGCTTGTCGTAGCCGAAACTGAGCTTGCCGATGGGACAGTGGACGATGCCCGCCTTTTCGGTGCGGAACTCGACCTTGCCGGCCTTGGCTTCCTGCACCGCCTTGGCCACGTCAAAGGTCACGGTGCCGGTCTTGGGGTTGGGCATCAAGCCCCGCGGCCCCAGGATCTTGCCCAGCTTGCTTACCTGGCCCATCATATCGGGGGTGGCCACGGCCTGGTCGAAATCCAGCCAGCCCTCCTGGATCTTCTTGATCAGGTCCTCCGAACCCACGAACTCCGCTCCCGCCTCCTGCGCCTCCTTCTCCTTCTCCCCCTTGGCAAAGACCAGCACCCGGACCGCCTTGCCCAAGCCGTGGGGCAGCACCGTGGTGCCCCGCACCATCTGCTCCGACTTGCGCGGGTCCACCCCCAGGCGCATGGCCAAGTCAATAGTCTCGTCGAACTTGGCCGCCTTGAGCTCGCAAAGCAGCTTAATCGCCTCTTCCAGGGTGTAGAGCTTGCCCTGCCCGACTTTGTTCCGCAGCTCGTTGTATCTCTTGCTCCGCTTCTTCATCTCCTGCCTACCTCATACCACCCGGATGCCCATGCTCCGCGCCGTGCCCTTGATGATCCGGATCGCCCCTTCCAGATCCTTGGCGTTCAGGTCTCGCATCTTCAACTCCGCGATCTGCTTCACCTGCGCCTCCGACACCTGGCCCACGTATTCCTTGTGCGGCTCCTTGCTCCCCTTGGCGATCTGCGCCGCCTTCTTCAAAAGCACCGAGGCCGGCGGGGTATGGGTCTCAAAGGTAAACGACCGGTCGCTGAACACCGTGATCATCACCGGGATCAAAATCCCCGGCTCTTCCTTGCCGGTGGCCGCGTTGAACTGCTTGATAAACTCCGGGATGTTCACCCCGTGCTGGCCCAAGGCCGGTCCCACCGGCGGCGCGGCCGTGGCCTGACCCGCCGGGACCTGCAACTTGATCTTGGCCGCAATCTTTTTCATCCGATTGCCTCTCCCGGGCAGGCGCCCGGGCCTGCCCCAACCTTAATCCAACCCACGACCAGGCAGATGAGCCTGCCTAGTTTTTCTCCACTTGCACGAAGTCCAACTCCACCGGCGTCTGCCGGCCGAAAATGCTGATCAGCACCTTGACCTTGCCCTTCTCCGGCTTGGCCTCATCCACCAACCCGTTGAAGCCGATAAAGGGCCCGTCCACCACCCGCACCGCCTCGCCCCGCTCAAAGCTCTCCTTGGGCCTGGGCGCCACCTCCGCCTCGATCATCTGGGTGAGCCGGATCGCTTCCTCTTCCGAAATCGAAGGCGGGTTGGTCGCGCTCCCGACAAAACCGGTGATCTTGGGAGTGTTCTTGACCAGGTGCCAGGTCTCTTCCGACAGCAACATCTTGACCAGGATGTAACCGGGAAAGTACTTGCGCTTGCTCACCCTGCGCTTGCCCTTGACCAGCTCCACCACTTCCTCGGCCGGGATCAGCACGTCCCCGAACTTGTCCTGCATCCCCATCCGCTGGATCCGCTCGAGCAGGGCTTCCCGGGCCTTGTTCTCAAAGCCGGAATAAGTGTGGATCACATACCATTTCAGTTCGTCGGTCATGGCTCGTCTCCGGCCTAGAGCAGCACTCTCAGTCCCAGGTCAAAGATCTTGTCCAGAATAAAAAGCAGGATCGCCACCGCAAAGGTCATCACCAGCACCACCACCGTGGCCCCGCGCACCTCTTTCCAATTGGGCCAGGTGACCTTCCTGAGCTCCCCGATCACTTCCAGGAAGAACACGTTCGCCACCGGGTGGCGGCGGGCAAATTCCGCGGCGCCGAGCCCGGCGGCCACGAACCCGAACCCGAGCAGCCGGTCGAGGGGAACGCTTCCCAGCATGAGATTGGGCGCGAGCAGGTCCACGATCGAAGCCACGAACTTGTAAAGCACGTAGCCCGCGATCACGCCCATCACATACAGGCTGCCCTGCATGATCCGTTGATTGTCCAGTGTCATCCCTGCACCCTGGCTGCTTTATTCCTGGCAGGCCACGAGGGAGTTGAACCCCCAACCCCCGGATTTGGAGTCCGGTGCTCTGCCAATTGAGCTAGTGGCCTGCACCCGGCCGGGCCGTAACGCCGCAACGCGCTTATTTCACTTCCTTGTGCGGCGTATGCTTGCGGCAGTGCCGGCAATATTTCTTCAGCACCAGTTTTTCGGTGCTGGTCTTCTTGTTCTTGGTGGTGGAATAGTTCCGCCGTTTGCACTCTCCGCACGCCAACTGGATAATGATTCGTGTGTCCTTGGCCATCCTCTTAACCTATCTTCTTCTCGCGCCACCTTCCGCTTCCGCCTCGAACTGGAGCCCACGACCGGACTTGAACCGGTGACCTATTCCTTACCAAGGAATTGCTCTACCAACTGAGCTACGTGGGCCCGGCGTGGCACAGGTTTGAAACCTGTGCTCCCTATAGTTGGAGCGGGAAACGGGATTCGAACCCGCGACCCTCAGCTTGGAAGGCTGACGCTCTGCCAACTGAGCTATTCCCGCCCCGCGCCGGCCGCGGTCCGAATGCCGGGCCTCCTTGGTTGGTGGAGGGGGGAGGATTTGAACCTCCGTAGTCCGCAGACAACAGATTTACAGTCTGTCCCCTTTAGCCACTCGGGAACCCCTCCAGGGTTAAGCCCGGGTCGCGCTCGGCTCTGACCGGGTGTTCCCAAACCGAGCTGGCGAGGGGACTCGAACCCTTAACCTGCGGATTACAAATCCGCTGCTCTACCGGTTGAGCTACGCCAGCCTACACAATCCTATCACTTTATTATAATCTTTGCTTTTTGTCAATAAAAATTTGGTCCGCCCCCCCCAATTCTCTTAAGTGTTGAACAAAGCAAGAAAAATCGCTGATGGCCCGGGGACCGCCGGGTTTGGGCTTGATCGTAGAGGCCGGCCGGCTCTTGGGCGAGAAATCGCTTGCGCCTCAATCCGGCTCACGCACAGTGGTCATCCGTGATCAAAAGGAGATGCTAAGAATCTTCCGAAGGTTGTTTTTTCGAATTGGATCCGCTGGGATGAAAGGAAGAATCTGGTCAAGCCTCAGGCCTTGGACTTTAGGCTCGCCTCGAGAATCTCTGGGGCAATCGGGGCTCATGTGAACCCTGGATCTTACGGATTGGCATTTATCCCGAAAGCCTGGTAAAGTTTTGCGCTGAAGGAGGCCATGAAAAAGCAAAGACGGCTTAGCCGGCTGGCCTTACTCCTGTCCCTGTTGGTATCGGCAATCACGCTTCGGGCCCAAGCTCAGGACCAAAGCCGAACCGCCTCCCTGGACCGGGTTATGGACCCAGTGGTCATCGCCGGCGTCAAGTTCCCGAACGTCCGCACAAGACCGGTCGCCCATTTAAGGCTCCTGGCATTCCGGGATGGAAACGCAATCCCTGTCCCTTTCCAGATTGACGAACGAACCCCAGCCGGAGAATACGTCATGACCCGGCCGGCCGGCGTCCGGGACCGGGGCGACGGTCTTTTCGATGACAACGACGAGTTGGTCTTTATGGCCCTGGATGCGGGGAAGCGAGGAGACCCGAAAGCCGGTGGCTTTCCCCCTGCGGGGTGGGACGAAATCGAGTTGACCGACCCCCTGACCGGGGAGCGGGCCTATGCCTACCTGGCCTTTTTTGCCTCCGACCCTCCTTCCCTCTCCCCGGTAAGCTACATGCAATACCGGGAAACGCCGGAATACGATGAACTGGTCACCCCTTATTACACCCTGCGTTTTCCCAAAAACAACGTCTTTATTCGCGACATTATGATCCACCCAGCGGCCGGGGGCAATGGCCAGGATTTCATGGACCGGATCAAGATGCGCCTGGGGGTTAAAGTCCTGGCCGGCTATTGGTCAGTGGGCCGAACCGAAGAGAATTTTGTTACCAAGGTGCTGGGAGTGGCCCGCGGGCCGGTTCGGGTCATCCGCCAGACCGATACCCGGCTGGTGATTTTACTAAATCTCAAGTCGCCGTCGGCCGTGGTCAACGGCAGTTTTTATCCGTGTTCGTTCCAGTTTCCGAGCATGCTCAGCTTGCCCTTCCGGATGGACCTGGTGGCCAGCGACGCCTCGATCCGGCAGGGATGGGACCTTAACCGCAATGCGCTGGGCATGAAATTCTATACCAACCTCAACCCCCGGCCGGTGACCTATGACGGAAAAATGGACCCCGAGGAAGTGGAGCTGGCGAACAACCCCAACACTTTATATTGGGCCCTGTGCACGGGGCCGGCGGGGACCTTTATGTTCAAGGGCGTCTGGGAGGAGAGCTCGCCGCTTCAAGCGCGGCTTTACTACGAGGACGACCTCTCCCGGCTCGAGCCTCCGGAAGAGGATCCGGGGGTCATGGGCTTGGCCTACCAGCTCGAGAACCTGCTGAAGATGGGGACGGGCCGCTACCCGTTTAACATCATCAACTACGTCGTGCCCAACTTCGACGGCGATGTGCCGCGGGCCCTCAGGGTTTTCGATCACCCGCTGCAAGTCGCGATCAATCCCTAAACCCACCCCAATGCGCCGCGAACGCCTGCAAGCCCTCCGACCGGACATGACCAAATGCTTCCGCTGTTCCCTGTGCAAAATGGTGCCCCTGCCGGTGGTCCGCGACCCCCGGTTCACCGACGCTTGCCCGGCCTCCCGCTTCTACCATTTCCACGGTTATTCGGGATCGGGCAAACAAATCGCCGCTCTCTCGTTGCTGGACGGCCGCATCGAGCCGGATTCGGCATTGGCGGACATCGCTTTTGCCTGCACCGCCTGCGGATATTGCGACGTGGCCTGCAAGTTCATCATGGCCGCGGAACGGCATCAGGTGAACATGGCTCTCCGGGAGTTCCTGGCGGACAAGGGCCTCGGCCCGGAGTCGCACCGGAAGGCGGTGGAAAACCTCAAGCGGCACGGCCATGCCGACGGCCCGCCCCGGCGCTCGCCCGGAGAGTGGGCCCAGGGATTAGACCTGAAAATTTTGCCTGACCAGAAAGCCGAAGTCCTCTTGTTCGCGGGTTGCGTGCAACGTAATGACGATAAGGCGGCGGCGGCGGTTCGAAAGCTGGCCCGCCTGCTGGTGCGGGCGGGAGTGGACGTGGGTATCTTGGGCGATCAAGAGCCCTGTTGCGGGCTGCCCGCCTATTGGACCGGCCATCGAGAGGATTTTTCGGACCTCGCCTTTAAAAATGCTTCTTTGATAAAGAGTCTAGGCGTGCGGACGGTCGTGACGGCCTCTTCCTGCCTGGGCGCCTTTCGTTCCAAGTATCCCGAGTATGCCGCGGCCATGGAGGTGGAGGTCTTGCACGCCGCCGAGTTCCTGTGCCGACTGCTGGAGCAAGGGCGGCTGTCTTTCCCGCTTTCGGTCGAGGCCAAGGTCACGTATCACGACCCCTGCTACCTGGGCCGGCAGAGCGAAGCCTTTTCCCCCTGGGAGGGCGAGGAAAAAACCACCCTCGGGGTGATGACCTACCACGACCCGCCCAAGCAGATCAAGCGCGGGGTGGACGGGGTCTACGACGCTCCGCGCCGGCTGATTCGGGCCATACCCGGCATCGAGTTGATCGAGATGTTTCGCATCCGGGAATACTCGTTTTGCTGCGGGGCGGGCGGGGGCGTGCCGCAGGCCTATCCCGAATTGGCCCGGGCCGCGGCGCGGCACCGGCTGGAAGAGGCCCGGGCGGTCGGCGCCGAGCGCCTGGTCAGCGCCTGCGCCCGCTGCGAAAAACATTTGCGAGAGATCGAGCCAAGTTCCGGGACGGATCATCCGATGCCGATCCTGGATATCCTGGACCTCCTGTTTGAAGCCTCGGGGCTTCGGGAATAATTCATGTCAAAAGTTTTTCGTGAGATCACCGGCTCCTTGCGGGAGCTCTTATCCGACCGGGAAGTCGTCTTCGATCCCGGGGTGATCTCCTCTTATCGCGTATCGAATCCGATTATTCAAAACGGACGTTTGCCGGGATGCGTGGTGAAGCCGGGCGAGGTTTCGAGGTTGCAAGCGCTGGTGGGGTTTGCCAACGAGAAAGGCCTCGGCCTGGTTCCGGTTTCCTCCGGAGCGCCGCACGGCAAGGGGGGGACGCTCTGCGCGCAAGAGCACGCGATCGTGGACCTTTCCCATTGGAAAAAGATTGACCTGATTGACCGCCGCAACCGGGTGTGCCGGATCGAGCCGGGCGTGACCTACGGCGAGCTGTTGGCAGCGCTTAAGCCCCAGGGGATGACCGTTTCCATGCCCTTGGCGCCTCGCTCGGAAAAGAGCGTGCTGGCCGCGGTGATGGACCGCGAGCCGACCACCTGGCCCAACAAGCAGTGGGACGCCTGCGACCCGGTGGGGAGCACCGAGGTGGTTTTCGGCACGGGCGACCTGTTCCGGACCGGAGCCGCCGGAGGTCCCGGCTCCATCGAGAAACAACGCTCTTCCGGGGGCGCGCAAAAGGCGCCGATGGGGCCTTCCCAGACCGACTTCCACCGCCTCGTCCAGGGAGCGCAGGGCTCAATTGGTATCGTAAATTGGATTACTATTCGCTGCGAGGTGATGCCGACGCGGCAGGAGCCCCGGCTGGTGGGCGCGGAACCGATCGAAGAACTCATTCCGTTCGTTTACCAGGTCCAGCGCCCCTGGCTCGGCGAACACTCCTTCATCCTCGACCGCAACGCCGCGGCCCTGCTCATGGACCAGGGCCGGCCGGGAGCCTTTGACCGAATCCGCGGTTCCTTGCCCCGCTTCGTTTGCCTCCAGAATATCGCCGGGTTCGAGCGGCGGCCCCAAGAACGGGTGGCCTACCAGATGCAGGACCTCGAAGCCAGGGCCGCGAACAACGGTCTTTCGCTCTGCGAATCCCTGGGCCAGTTGCGGGCCAGGGACCTTCTCGCCGCGGCCACCGCGCCTGGCGGAGAGCGCGACTGGAGACGGGGACGGACCGGAAACTGCCTCTCCTTATTCTTTCTCACCACCCTCGACCGCGCGCCCGGCTTTATCGAAACCTTTGAGGAGTTGCTCCGGAAGCATCAACTCTCCCGGACTGATTACGGGATCTACCTGCAACCCCTGGTCCAGAACCATTGCTGTCACGTGGAGTTCTTATTTCCCTTCGAATCCGATGGAGCACAATCTCTGGATCAACTGCGCGGATTCGAGGCGGAAGCGGTGCCCGCGCTGGCCGAGCAGGGGGCATTTTTCAGCCGCCCCTATGGCGCTGCGGCGCAAGAGGCGTTTACCCGGAATCAGCTTAACCTCAGAGTTTTGCGGAAGGTAAAGAAAATCTTCGACCCTCACGGAGTCTTGAATCCCGGTAAATTCGGGCTTTGACGCCGGAGGAATGATGCGGAAGCAGACGGGAAGGTGGCGGCGATGCTGACCCAAAATGAGAAAAAAGCCCTGGCCGACATCGTGGGCCCGGAGTGGGTGTGCGACGAGCCGGTGATGATGGACACTTATGCCTATTACATGAACCCGGAGATCCTCAACAAGGACGGCAGTCTCTGGCTGCCCCGGCCGGCGGCGGTGGTCATGCCCGCCCGCACCGCGGAAGTGAGCGCGGTCTTGCGCTACTGCAACGGCGTGGATCTGATGGTCAAGCCCCTTTCCACCGGGTTTCACTGCGTCGCCGCGGCGTCCCGCGACCGGGTGATCGTGATGGACCTCAAACGCATGGATAAGATCATCGAAATTGACGTCAAGAACCAGATCGCGGTGGTGGAACCCTATGTCAAGGCGATTCACTTGCAAACTCTCCTCTGGAAAGAGGGCCTCAACCTCCATGTCATCTCCTGCGGCGGCAACCATTCGGTCCTGGCCTCGGCCACCTCGGCCTGGGGCACCGGCCTGGACGGCCCTTCCATGAGCTACAGCGGCCGCAACCTCCTGGGCGTGGAGTGGGTGCTGCCCACCGGGGACGTGCTCACCCTGGGAAGCGCCGGCCAGGGCACCGGCGCCGGGTGGTTCAGCGCCGACGGTCCCGGACCTTCGCTGCGCGGGATTCTGCGCGGCTACATGGGAGCCTTCGGCGGGTTGGGCGTATTCACCAAGGCGGCGATCAAGCTGTATCCGTGGGACGGACCCCGGGAGATCAAGACCGAGGGATGCTCTCCCCACTACCTGCTGGCTGAAGAGTTGCCCAAAAACCTGGGTTTGTTCGCCCTCTCCTTTCGGAGCGCCAAGGCTCTAGCCGACGCGGGATACAAACTGGGGGAAGCGGAAATTACCTACGCCGATTTCCGGCTGCCGGCGTTTATGACCGCGCTCGGGTCCACCGACGAAAACCTGGAACTGAAACGGGTCTGGGAAACCGGGATTTTCCAGAAGGTGGCTCAATACCACCTGATTGCCGCGGTCATCGGCTGCTCGCAGAGGGAATACGACTGGAAGCTCAAAGCCCTCAAAGAGATCCTAAAGGAAACCGGCGGGGTGAGGCTCCCGCTTAACGAGATGCCTTCGCCAAGGTTCCTGGAGAAGCTCGGTCCGATCTTGAAGTTCATTGACGACCCTCTGTTCCTGTTGCGCAAGTTTCCGTTCTTGCAAGACCTGCTCCACAAGCTGCCGGCAAGCAAAACGGCGCGGCAGCGGCCGCAAAGCGAGCTGTTCTGGGTGCTCTTGCGCCACGCCACCAACACCCAGGGCAATTTCCGGCCCTCGCAAGCCATGTTCACCAGCCTCGGCGGGTTCGACACCTGGGACCTGGGCCTCAAGCAGGCGGAGGTGATTTCGAAAAAGAAAAGGAAATATATCGAGCAGGGTCTGCTGCTCGACGACGGCGGCGACTTGGGCTGCGGGGGCACCTTCGAGCACGCGCACATGGGTTACCTGGAAGGCATTGGCTTGTATTCATCCCAGGATCCCCGTTCGGTCATGGCCGCCGGCAAAGTAATTGACGAAGCGGTGGATGCCTGTGTCGAGGAAGCGCTGGGTATCCCCATCGCCGGCTTCGGGAAGGAGATGAACGCCCGGCTGGGACCTCATTGCGGGGATTATCATCGTTGGTTGGCGAAAATCAAAAAGGCCTTGGATCCCAACCTCGCCTCGGACCCGTTCTTTTATGCCGAGCCGGAAGTGGAGGAGTCTTCTTGAGATCGGCACTCCCGGCGCGGACTTGGGCTTGCCGCCCCTCATTTTTTCGGGAACCCCGCGCCGCGCGGGGTAGGGGCGCGATTTATCGCGCCCTCAACAGAAATGGGGGCGCAATGAATTGCGCCCCTACACCGGCCGAAAACACGTGGTGCAGGCAAAAAAAGAAGGATGGCAAACGGACTTGGGTCGTTGAAACATGGCAAGAGACATGACCTCGGCCGAGCGCATCGCGGCGGCGGTGGCCCTGGAGAAACCGGACCGGGTGCCGGTGGGGCCGCTGCTCGACCACTATGCGGCCACTTATACCGGGATCACCAAGCAGGAGTTTATGCAAAACCGGAAAAGCCGCATCGGCGCCATCCTCAAGACCATGAAAGACCTCGGCCCCTGGGACCTCACCTTTTTGGCCGAGACCGCGATCCCCGCTCTGTTGAAAGGCGCTCCGGCGCGGGTGCGGTGGCCCGGGGTGGACCTGCCCGCGGATGAGATCCACCAGTTCGAGGAGTTCGAGCTGCTCACGCCGGACGATTACGACCTGCTGCAAGAGCGGGGCTTGATCGCGTTGATGAAGGACGTGGCCCGGCGCCTCTATCCGGAAATGGGGATGCTGCAGGGGCTGAAGCTGGGGCTGGGTTTCGCCTGGGAGATCCGCCGGCATGCCCGGATGGTGCGTGCCGCGGGCGCGGAGCCGGCCGTGGGGTTTATGCTTCCCGGCCCGCTCTATGAATACTTTTCCCTGGGCCGCAGCCTGGGGCCGATGAGTCTGGACCTTTACGACCGCCCCGACCAGGTCAAAGCTGCGGGCAAACGCTGGGCCAAGGAAATGACCGCGCTGGCGATCCGGTTCGCCGGGCTGGTGAAGGTGCCGCGGGTGTTCATCGGGCTGTCGCGTTCTTCGCCCGCGCTGATCTCGCCCAGACATTTCGAGGAGTTCGTGCTTCCGGAATTGGAGCATATGGTCCACCACCTGATTGACGCCGGCCTGACTCCCTTGTTTCATTGTGATATGAATTGGACGAAAAACTTCCCCCTCTTCCGCCGCTTCCCGGCCAAGAAGATTATCCTGGAGCTGGACGGGTTCTCGGATATTTTCCAGGCCAAGGAAATCCTGGGAGACCGCATGTGCATCATGGGGGACGTCCCCGCCTATCTGACTGCCTTCGGGAGCAAGGACGAGGTGATGGCTTATTGCCGGCGACTAATCCAGGAGGTGGGCAAGGACGGGGGATTTATCCTTTCTTCAGGCTGTTCGATCCCGGCCAATGCCAAGGCCGAGAACGTGAAGGCCCTGGCCGAGGCCGCGCAAGAATGGGGATAAAAAAACCGGGATCCTCCCAAGAATTTGTGGGTGAATTCAGACATGGCTTAGCGCTTCGATTCGCAAATACGATGACATAATCATTTCTGCTTGCTCGATGAGTTTGCTCACTCAGCACTAAGAGACTATCTCAAAAGTCATTTGGTTTTGGATTTTCGGGCGGGTATCCAAACCCGCCCTACGAAAAATCCACCCATTTCGTAGCGCGCGATTGGATTCGCGCGCTAGGTCGTTCGGTTTTGAGATAATTTCTAAGTGATGGATCCACCTTCCGTGAACGTGAACGAAACCAGGAATCCGCGACCGGGGCGGTCGCGGCTACCCGGAAACGAGGATCGCGTAACTTGCTTATCTTCTGGCGCGCCCGGCAGGACTCGAACCTGCGACCTGCGGATTAGAAGTCCGCTGCTCTATCCAACTGAGCTACGAGCGCTCCCCCGGCGAGAAAGGCCCGGTTTGCGACCGGCTTCTCGGGCGCCTCGTCGCGATCCCGATCCGTTAAGCCTTCCGCCTTTTAGTTAGTATTCTAGCATACTGCGATGAGGCTCGTAAACTTCCCGGACCCGAAAAAGGAGTGAGAAGGAAAAAGAGTTGAAACTGGCAGGGGATCAAGTATAGTGATAGGCCGACCCCCGAGGCCCGGAGAGCCGGGCCGGAAGAAATTTTCCGGACCGGGCAGAGCCAGTTGGCCGGGAGGGCCGTTCCGTTTGTCGGACGGCAAAAGGAGGGGAAGATGGTCAAGGAAAATTACGAACCCAGTTTCGAGCCGAAATACCGCAACGACGCCAAGCGGGCCTACCACACGGTGGAGAGCATGGGGGCGCGGCTGGGCACCATCACCGAGGACGAGGTGATGGAGCTGATGCAGGGGGCCTGCGACCTCCACATCCACTGCTGGCCCGACCCGCTGATTGACACCGGCTGGAGCCAGAGCCACATCGCCCGCCGGGCCACCGACGCCGGCATGAAGGCGGTGCTGTTCAAGTCCATGACCATGCCCACCGCCTTTACCGCGCCCTACGTGCAGGAGCTGGTGGACCTCTATGCAAAAGAGAAATCACTCAAGCCGGTCCGGGTGTTCGGCGGGATCGTGTGCAACTACTACGTGGGGGGCTTATTCCCGGAGTCGGTGGAGGTCTGCGCCCGGGCCGGGGGCAAGAAGGTGTGGCTGCCCAGCCACGACGCGGCCCACCACCACCGGGTCATGGGCGAGAAAGGCGGGATCGAGCTGCTCGATAGCAAGGGCAAGCCCCGCAAGGAGCTGATGGAGATCCTGGAGATCGTCAAGAAATATGACTTGATCCTGGACCCCTGCCACGCCTCGGTCAAGGAGCGCTTCGTGGTGATTGACGCCGCCCGCCGGATGGGGATCAAAAAGATCCTGCTCACCCACCCCAACTGGAACGTGAACCGCGCCACCATCGCGCAGCAAAAAGAGATGGGCCGGCGGGGGGCCTTTGTCGGCCTATTCATGTATTCCTCGGTGCCGCACTTCAACAACCCCAACGGCGACCCCTTGGAGATGCTGGAGATCATCAAGCAGGTGGGGCCCGACCGGGTGGTGATGAGCACCGACCTGGGCACCATGCTCAACGTGCACCCGGTGGAAGGGATGATGCTCTTCATCCGGCTCCTGCTGGCGCTGGGCGTGAGCAGGAAGAACATCGAAAAGATGGTCAAGAAAAACCCCTCCTATCTCCTGGGCCTGGCCTAGCCGCTTCCCCCGCCGGGCCTGGGAACCAGAGGGGGCAGGGTGCGCATGGGTAATTCGGGATGAAGGATCGGGCATGAGCGCCGCGTCGGTCTCGCGCCGGTGGCTCCTGGCGGCCCGGGAGTACGGGATCTATCTGGCCCTCCTCGGGGTGGTGCTCGTCTTCGCCAGTATCAGCCCGGAGTTCCGCACCCGGGAAAACTTCTTCCTGATCCTGCTCCAGGTCTCGGTCACCGGCATCCTCGCCATCGGGGTCCTCTTCACCATCCTCACCGCCGGGATTGACCTGTCCGTCGGCTCGCTCTTGGCCGTGGCCGGAATCTTCTCGGCGCTCTTTGCCCAATCCGGGTCCCAAAGCTACAACCTCCCCCTCGCCTTCTTGCTGCCGCTCCTGGTCGGGCTCCTGGGCGGGGCGCTCAACGGGGCGGTGATCGCCGGGGCAGGGGTCAACCCCCTGATCGTCACGCTCGGCACCCTCACCGCCTTTCGGGGCTTCGCGGTGTGGTTCCGGGTGAACCCGATCTACAACCTGGCGCCGGGCTATCGCCTGCTCGGGCAAGAGAGCCTGGCCGCCATCCCGGTCCCGGTCCTGGTGCTGCTCTTGACCGCGGCCCTAGCCTCGATCGTCCTCCACTACACCCGCTTCGGCCGCTTTGTCTATGCCACCGGCAGCAACGAAAAAGCGGCCCAGCTCTCCGGCGTCAATGTCCGCCGGATCAAGCTTTCGGTCTATTTAATCAGCGGGTTCTGCGCCGGGCTCGGCGGGTTGGTCTTCACCTCCCGGCTGGGCGCGGCCCAGGCTATCTCCGGGCAGGGCTTCGAGTTGCAGGCCATTGCCGCGGTGGTGGTGGGCGGGGCCAGCCTTTTCGGCGGCCGGGGCACCGTGAGCAAGACCCTGGTCGGCGCCTTGATCATCGGAGTGCTCTTCAACGGGCTGGTGATGCTCAATGTCTCCTCCCCGGTTCAACAAATGGTCATCGGCGGGATCATTATCCTGGCGGTATGGGTGGATGGTGTCCTCAGGAAAAAAGGATGAAAGGTGAAGGATGAAGGGTGAAGGAAAGAAGGGTCGGGATATCACGGAACGGACCTTCAGGTATGCTCTTCGAGCCATTCGCTTGTATCAATATGTAATCGAGAAGGGGGATGGCGCGGGAAAAGTAATCGCCCGTCAGTATTTGCGCTCGGCCACCTCCGTGGGAGCGAACGTGGAAGAAGCTCAGGCCGCCGAAAGTCGGGCGGATTTCATTCATAAATACGGCTTGGCCCAGAAAGAGGCGAGGGAGAGCCTGTATTGGCTGAAACTCCTCTCTGAATCGGCTTTGGTTTCCAAGACCCGGCTGTCGCCTTTAATCCAAGAAACCAATGAACTGATTGCCATCATTACCCGGATTATCCTCAACACCAAGAGGCGTGCCAAACCATGATTTCACCCTTCACCTTTCACCCTTCACCCTTCAGCAAGGAGGTTTTTTCATGAGAAGCAAAGCAATGGTTATGGGAATGTTCTTGATCGGGTTGGCGGCCTTGGCAGGGTGCAAGCCGGAAAAGGGCCCGGAGCAAGCGCCGGCGCCAGCCCCGGCACCCGCCCCGGCCCCGGCGCCAACCCCGGTGGAGAAGAGCGTCTATGTGATCGGGGTATCCTATCAGAACCTGGCCTTCCCTTACGTGGCGGCCTTGCAGCGCGCGGCCCAGAACGAAGCGCGCCGGCTGGGGGTGGTCAGGTTGATCGAGACCGACGCCATGAACGACACCGGCAAAGAGCTGGATAACGTCCAGCGCCTGCTCAGCCAGAAGATTGATTGCCTGGCTTTTGAGGCCGCGAGCCTCGACGCCTCGGTGGCCTCGATCGAGGCCGCCAACCGGACCGGGGTGCCGGTGGTCCAGTTCAACGGCCGGGCCAACGGCGGCGACTACGTGACCTTTGTCGGCTCCAACCAGCGCGAGTCGGGCGAGCTCCTGGGCAAGTGGCTGGCCGATTTCTACCGCCGCTCCGGCCAGGAACGGCTGCGCGGGATCTACTTGCGGGGAATGCCCGGCCAGGTCACGGACATCGCCCGCAACGACGGCTTCAAGAGAGAGCTTCAGAAAGAGGGCCTGCAGGACAAGATCGAGCTTACTGAGCAATACGCGGACTATGACCGGGGCAAGGGCCAGAGCGTGACCGAGAGCATTTTGAGCCGGGACAAGAATTTCTCCTTCATCCTGGCCAACAACGACGACATGATCCTGGGCGCGCTGCAGGCGGCGGAACAGTTCGGGCTGTCCGGCCAGATCCAGCTCGTGGGGGTGGACGGGTTGCCGGAGACCTTGAACTCGATCCTGGCCGGCAAGATCGCGGCCACGGTTTTCCAGAACCCGGAAGCGCAAGGCGCCGGCGGGGTGCAGGCCTGCTACCGGCACCTCAAGGGCGATGCCTTGCCCAAGGAGATGCTGATCCCCTTCGAGTTAGTGACCCAGGAAAACGTGGTGCAATACCTGGATCTCGCCAATCGGGTTTACGTCCGATGAAGAGGAAGAGTTTTTACCGCGGATGAACGGGAATAAACGCGGATGAAGAGAAAAGTGATCTGCCTTCATCCCGGCTGATCCGGCGTTCAAGACGTTTTGATAAAATCGAGGGGCGCTTGCCGGCCGGTGTCGTTTGGAGAAGAAAAGATAAAATTCTTTTTTCTTAACCCGAGATTTTTTTCTTTTCTTATCTGTGTTTATCCGCGTTAATCCGCGGTGAAAAAATTTTCCGAGGAGGTTGGAGATGGACGTCCGTTCGATTCAGGACAAGGCCCCGGCCCTGGAGCACGAGGGCACGGTGGCGGTGTGGTGGCTGGTGGAGCCGCGGGAGATGAAGGCCGTCACCGAGGGCGGTTTCCTGGAACTGGTCAGCGAGTTCGAGGTGCAGGGCGGGAGCGCGGTCAACCCCCACCATCACCCGACCCACGAGTTCTATTACGTGACCAGCGGCCGCGGGATCATGGTCATCGAGGACGAAGAGCGCCTGATCGTGCCGGGCGACCTCGTGCACATCCCGCCCAACGCCGTGCACAGCCTCAAGCCGATCAGCGAGCACGCCGGGATCCACTGCTTCTGCTTCGCGGTGGCGGTCAAGGGCGCCGGGCCGGTGGATTACACCTCGCACTGAGAGCGCGGCCGCGCTTAGTGCTTCGATTCGCAAATACAATGACATATTTATTTTCTCGCAAAGGCTTATTTGCTTACTCAGCACTAAGTCCTGAGTAAATAAGTTCGTCATCGAACTTATGAATCGAAGGACTTAGCCTCGGCAACTCGCGAGGTTCGGGCTCACTCATGGCG
>Ga0154610_1080_pt3 | contig 22027 bp, 24 predicted proteins | sample Rifle2008BG13ft_FD_116039 | JGI IMG/M metagenome (GOLD analysis project Ga0154610, IMG submission 116039) | Deltaproteobacteria bacterium RBG_13_61_14 | reverse complement strand
GAGCCGCTGGCCGAGGTGTCCCAGCGCTTCGGGGTCAAGGAGTTTTCGATCCGGGCCTGGAAAGCGCACCAGACCATGGGCACCTACCGCCGGCAGAACGAGCGCAAGAAAGACCAGATCCGGCGGAACCAGGAGCCGCTGTTCAAGTCGCCCTCGGCCAAGCAAGGCCCGCGCTACCTCGAGCGCAAGCGCTATTCCAATTTCATCCACTTTTTCGACAAGACGCCCGAAGGCATCGTCTGCCCCCACTTCCACATCCTGGCCCATGCCAACGGCTGCCCCTACGAGTGCCAGTATTGCTACCTGAACCTCACCCTGCGCCATTACCCGGAGCCGACCGTGTTCAGCAACACCGCGCGCATGTTCCAGGAGGTGCGCGAGTGGCTTTTGGCCGAGGAGCGGCCCGCGGTGCTCAACTGCGGCGAGCTTTCCGACGGCCTCGCCTGGGACGACTCGACCGAACTCTCCCGCAACCTCGTCCCGCTCTTTGCCGGCCAGAAGCGCCACAAACTCCTCTTCCTCACCAAGTCCACCAACGTCGCCAGCCTGCTCGAAATGGAGCCTACGCCCCGGGTGATCGTCAGCTTCTCGCTCAACGCCGAGGAAGTGGCCCGCCGCTACGAGAAAAAGTCGCCGCCGCCGCTCAAGCGGCTGGAAGCGGCAAGGCGGCTCCGGGAGCGAGGCTGGGACGTGCGGCTGCGGCTGGACCCGATCATCCCCATCGAGAACTGGGCCGTGCACTACCGGCCAATCGCCGAGGCGATCAACGCGGTCGCGCCGGAGGTCGTGACCCTGGGCACCCTCCGCTTTTTCAAGACGCTTCCCAACTTCGCCCGCTTCGGCAGCGAGGTCTTCCGCTACGGGGAAGATTTCCAGGACCCGGACGGGAGGCTCCGGCTCGCGCCGGAGCTGCGCCTTTCCATCTACCAGTTTCTCATGGGCATCCTGAACTGCAAAAAAATCGGGCTATGCAAGGAAACGGCCGAAGTCCACCAGAAGCTCGGTCTGCCCGGCGAGAAGCAGTCCTGCAATTGCACGCTGGAGTAAGAGAAAGAGTTCAACACAGAGCACACAGAGAACACGGAGAAGAAAGAAATTCAAAATTTTAAATTATCTTGAACTCTGTGCTCTCTGCCTTCGGCCCGAGCTCAGGCCGAGGGGTGTCTCTGTGGTAAAATTTTCTTCCTGGTTTTCTTTGCTGGAAAGTTTGGCCAGAATTTGCTCCCGCACTTCCCGCCGGGAAAGGATCTCGCCCAGTTCCGGGATTTCAAGCAGAATCTGCCACAGGTCATAGAGCGGCGCGGCCGAGGCCAGGCCGGTGTCGTCCTCCTTCTGCAGCCACGACCAAAGCTTGATCTGCAGGTCCAGGAGCTTGAGATGGGAAGCGATCTGTTTGAGGAGCGCGTCATTCAGGCCTTGCGCCCGGTCGGCCTGGACAATGGCCTGAATGTGGAGCTTGCGGATGAATTCCAGTTCATAATCCGCGCGCTTGCTCTTGGCCAGGAGATTGTCCGAGGGCGTCTCTTCCAGGTCGAAAAGACCGGCGCCGGCATTGGCTTGGCTTTCTTCACTCATTCCGAGGAAGGCATACTCCTACACCCTTGTAAAAATGTTGCAGTTTTTCAGATGGAAAATCCGCTGATTTCCCAGCGCGGCAGGACCGCAACCGAAGTAGGGGCGCGATTTATCGCGCCCTGCCTCTCCGACCGGGGGCGCAATGAATTGCGCCCCTACGCTGGTCTTAGCGACGGTTGAAAAATAACTTTCAAAAAGAAAAGTTGAGGCCAGATTGCAATGCAGATTAGGCAGATTATATAGGGAAGAAATTTATCCACAATTAAACTGAAAAAGATACGAACAGCGCAGGGCAGGTTAGGATACCTGCTCGATGCTTTAGCTTGCATTCGGAATTGGTCTTTAAATGTCGTTTAGATCATTTCTCAAGATTTTCGAATCATTGATAGACCAGACATCGAGAGTGTCATCATTATCAATATTGCCAACCGCCATGCAGGTGAAGCCGGTATCGGAAGTCGCGGGCACCTGATCCACCGGCCAGTTTCTGCCAGGCAGAGGCGGCTCTTTCAGGTATCGGGTGTTCTTGTTGGGTATCATCGCGCCCTGGCAATAATAAGCGTAGCGATTCTGCCCCGCCGGCTCCCAATTGATTAGCTTGAAAGTATCCGAGCCGCCGGCATAGGTGAGGTGGTCGCTAAAGTAAGAAAGCTGGGCCATGTAGATGGCGCCAAGGTTGGTTTTGGCTTCGGATTGGGGGCTTTTTGCACTCCTAACTTTAAATTTTAAAAAGTTAGGAATGGCAATAGCGGCCAGGAATATTATGCTTGCAATCACAAAATGGGTGATAACCGGGGATGATGCAGGTCTTTGCTGGGGTGGATTTCGACGAGATTTTATTTTCCTAATTATCAAGACAATGAGATGAATTGGGAAGGTGAGAACTATAAGGGCCGCCAGTCCAGCCAAAGCTAAAATTATCGTCTCTTCCATGACCGTCCTCCTTTGGGTTTTTACTTGATTAAGTATAGCAAGCCTTATGCCATTTGGCGCGGGAAAAAATTGTTTGGAATATCATCCGGTTGGGAGAGAGGGCCGGAATGGAAAGAAATTCCGGGAATGGAGAGAGCTACAGGATTGGGAAGGAAATTACCCAGGTGGAAAAAAGAAGTAAGGTGCGCGGGTGAAGTCACCCACGCCCCTAAAATTATTAGATTGCTGTGCACCAGGCACCGGGCACTACACCTTCAGCGTCCCGATGATGTCCTGCACTCGCTCCAGGCTATTTTCGCGCATCCAGTTCTTGATGCCGTTAATGATCTGGATGGGAGCGCGGGGGTTCACGAACGAGGCGGTGCCGACCTGGATGGCGGAGGCGCCGGCGACGATAAATTCCAGCGCGTCCTTGGCGGTGGTGATGCCGCCGACTCCGACTACCGGGACCTTTACCGCCTGAGCGATCTCGTAAACCATGCGCAGCGCCACCGGCTTGATCGCCGGTCCGGACAGCCCGCCGGTCACGTTGGCCAGGACGGGCTTGCGTTCGTCCAAGTCAATGGCCATGCCCTTCAAGGTGTTGATGGCGGAGATGGCGTCGGCGCCGGCCTGCTCCACCGCCTTGGCCACGGCCGCGATATCGGTCACGTTGGGCGAGAGCTTCACCCAGAGGGGCTTCCCGCAGACCGCCTTGATCCTCTCGACCAGCTTGCCGGCCACCTCGGGCCGGGTCCCAAACTCGATGCCGCCGGCTTTGACGTTAGGGCAGGAGATATTGGCCTCCAGCCCGGCCACGCCTGTCGCCGAAGAAAGCGTCTCAGCCAGCCAGGCGTATTCGTCCTCGGTGTTGCCGAAAAAGTTCACCACCACGGTGACGCCGGAATCGCAGAGCGGCGGCAGTTTCTCGTTCAAAAAGACCTTGAGGCCCACGTTTTCCAGGCCGATGGAGTTGAGCATGCCGGCCGGGGTCTCGGCCATTCTCGGCGTGGGGTTCCCGAGCCGCGGCTCAAGCGAGATGCCCTTGGTCACCAGCGCGCCGAGCTCAGCCGGGTGGTAGAACTCGGCATAAACGTCGCCGTAGCCGCAGGTGCCGGAGGCGGCAGCCACCGGGTTCTTCATGGCGACGCCGGCGATATTGACTTCGAGGTTGGGGCTTAGGCTGGGCAAAATAGACTCCGAAAAGGAAGAAAGGATTTAAACACAAAGGCACAAAGACACGAAGTTTGAAGAAAGGAGGAAAGATTTAAGAGCCAAAGGTGCAAAACTTTCTTAACCTTTGTGCCCTTGGTGTCTTTGTGGTGAGAACTCTTCATCTCACGTTCCAATCAATTTCCTCGGCGCGGAAGACCGGGCCTTCCTTGCAGACGCGGAGGTTCTGCGGAGGCTCGTGGTCCCGGGCGCGGCCGCGGACCACGCAGGAAAGACAGGCGCCCAGGCCGCAGGCCATGAACTCGTCCAGCGAGACCTGGCAGGGAATTTTCTTTTGGCTTGTGACCTCCGCGATCTTTTTGAGCATGGCCCAGGGCCCGCAGGCAAAGACCGCGACAGGGGTTTTCCCGATGTCCTCCAGGATGGGCTCCAGGAGGTCGGTGGCCAGGCCGGGATGGCCGAAGCTCCCGTCTTCGGTGGCCGGCAAAAGCTCGAGGTCCAGCGCCTCCAGATCCTCGCGGCAGCAAATTTCCGAGCCGGTGCCAGCGCCCCAGATCAGGGTGAGGGGCCGCTTATCGCCCTGGACCCGGAGCTGGTCGGCCAGGCCCCGGAGCGGCACGATGCCGATGCCGCCGGCGAGGAGCAAGAGCCGCTCGGCCGAAGGCTCGGGCTGCCAGCCCTGTCCCAGCGGGCCGATCAGGTCGGTGTGCTCGCCGGGCGTCATTCGGGAGAGCAGGTCGGTGCCGCGGCCTTTGACCTGGTAGAGGATTTCCAGCGCGGCTTCGCCTTTTGCCCGGGAGGATTTGGGTTTCGGCGCCCGGCAGTAGCCGAAGTGGCTGAGCGGCCGGCGGAGCAGAGGATCAAGCCCGCGGGAGACGCGGACCATGTAGAACTGTCCGGCCACGGCGTGAGGGAGGGGCTCGAGCGGGAGGAGCCCCATCCGGAAGATGCGGGGCGCGAGGGTGTAGTTGTGGATGACCTGGGCCTGGACCGGCTTCATGTTGGCGATACCTTCTTGACCATGACGATCGCGTCTTCGCCGGTATCCTGGTAATAGCTCCGCCGGCGGTAAGCCTCGCGGAAGCCGAAGCGCTGGTAGAGCGACTGGGCGGCGAGGTTCTGGAGGCGGACCTCCAACCATACCGTTTCGATCCCGGTGGAATGAAAAAATTTTAAACTGTCGGAGAGCAGTGCCCGGCCGATGCCCTGGCGGCGGAGCTGGGGGTGCACGGCAAGACTCATGATCATGGCCTCGGGCGGGGTGAGCCATGAGATCATGTAGCCGGCCACGCAGGCCTCGCGCTCGGCCAGGCGATGGACGCTGTGAGGGGTCTCGAACTCGCGCAGGATCATGGCCTCGGTCCAAGGGGTGGGGAAAGAGATGTTCTCGATGGCCATGATCTCGGGAAGATCGGTCCGGCTCATGTCGCGGAAGCGGAGCTCCAAGCTCGGCGCGGAGATGGCAGGCTCGGAGGTCATTGCTAAGCAGGGTAGCATAAGGCTGGCAGAGGCTCAAGAGCAGTAGGTAGCAGGTCGCAGGTAGGGCGAAGAGAAGATTTTCTCTGCCCGACCTGCGACCTACGATTCTTCATGAAAGCGATCGGACTTGCCCACCACCTTCAGGCTGGGCATCACGATTTTCTTTTCCGGGTCTTTGACCGCGTGGCCGATGACCTGGGCCGGGATCCCGAACTCCCGGCTGATGCGGATGACTTCCTCGGCCTCCGGCCGCGGCACCACCACGCACAGGCCGATGCCCAGGTTGAAGGTGTGGGCCATCTCGGTATTCTCGATCCCGCCCTCCTTCTGGATCAGCTTGAAAATGGGCGGGATTTCGGGAAAGCGGTCCAGGACAAAGCCCGCAGCCGAGCGGATCCGGCGCAGGTTGCGATAGCCCTCGCCGGTGATGTGGATCAGCGCCTTGACCGAGCATCGCTCGAGCATCTGGAGCGCCGGCTTGACGTAAATGCGGGTCGGCTCCAAAAGCTCCTCCCCCAAGGTGCGGCCCAGGCCCTTGGGCCTCTGGCTGAGCTTGAACTTGCTCAGCAAGACCTTGCGGGCCAGGGTGTAGCCGTTCGAGTGCAGGCCCGAGCTTGCGAGCCCCACCACCGCGTCTCCTTCCTCGATGCCTTGGCCGACCACCAGCTTGTTCAAGTCCACCAGGCCGACCGCGGTGCCGACCAGGTCAAATCCGATCCCCGGCTTCAGGCCCCGGACCATTTCCTTGAGCTGGGCCACCTCGCCGGCCGGAATCGTGATCCCGGCCTGGAGCGCGCCGTGGTAGAGACCCTGGCCCAACTCGCCCAAAAGCGGGTGGCGGGCGTTCTGGATGGCGATGTAATCCAACATGGCCATGGGCCGCGCGCCCACGCAGATCAAGTCGTTGACGTTCATGGCCACGCAGTCAATGCCCACGGTGTCAAAGCGGCCGAGCATCTGGGCGATAAAGAGCTTGGTGCCCACGCCGTCGGTGGAAAGGGCGAGGCCCTGGCCGTGGCCGATATCAATCACGGTGGCGTAAAGCCCGACCTCGGTCTTGACCTCGGGCCGGTTCTGGAGCGTCTTGTTGACCCAGGCGATCAGGGTTTTGAACGAGGCCTCTGCGTCCTTGGCCACCACGCCGGTCCGGGCGTAAGTGAGGCCCTTTTTCGTTTTTTTCGGCATGACCGTCTCCTTGGTCGGGCGCTTGTCGGGTGGCAATCAAAATAGCGCGAAAGCAGCGGCGTGGCAAGCTCCTTGAAATCGCTTTCCATCTCCTTTTAGAATAAACTGGATAAAAAACTTCAACCGGGAGGTTAAAAGAGATGCATTTCTGGGCACAGTCCGACAGCGATCCGGGCCTGGCGGTGGTTTTGATCTGGGTCGCGATCATGGCCGGGGGGATTCTGATCTATTACCTCGGCCGGCGGGGCGAGCGCAAGCATCTTCGCACTTTGGCCCAGGAGCTGGGCGGCGAGTTCGTGTCCAACTTCCTCAAAGGGGGCTACCTTTCCCTGCGCAAGGCTGAGGTCGAGCTTCGGGTGCGGCTGGTCCCGCGCACTCGCTATACTCCGCCTTACCTGGTGGTGGAACAGATGCGGCCGCTCGACTTCCGGCTCCGGGTGGAGGTCAAGGTCCCTTGGTATAAGCGGCAGACCTTTTTCTTTGATCTGCTCAAGAAATTCACGCTGGGCGACCCCAAGTTTGACGAGGCCCACCAAGTCCGGACCAACGACCCGACCCGCGCCGCTTACCTGCTCAACGACGGGCGTCGACGTGAGGCGCTGGCAAATTTGTTCCAGCACGGGTTTACCACCTTCCTGGCGGACAAGAAGACCGTGCAAATGAAAATGCCCAACTACAAGGACGTGGACTTGAGCGCGACCAAGGTTCGGGAATACCTGGAAAAACTTCAAGCAATTACGGCGTTATAAATCAAGAAACCGCCGAAATTCCCAGGGAGCCGGGAAGGCTGGATTCTCGTTTCCTACCTAATCGTTCAATCTTTGGATAAAATCCCCGATTATCTGAAAATATTCCCCGGCGTTGATAAAGAAGATGGTGTTGTGGTCCCCGCGGGGGAAGATTTTGAGGGTGGTGCGGGAAGGATCGGCCCAGGCATAGAGGTCGCGGGCGTTCCCGGAGGGCACGATCTGATCTAGCTCGGTGTGGAGGATGAGCAGGGGCCGGGTGATCTTCTTGATCTTGGCCTCGTGGTCCAGGCTCTCCTGGAAGGCCTGCTTGAGCGCCGGGAAATCGAGGCCGATGCCGCCCAGCATGGGCGCCATGGTCTCGATCCAGCGGCTGAATCCCGCGATCCCGCTCTCGATGATGACGCCCCGGCAATTCCGGCCTTGGCTGGAAGCCAGCTCCAGCGCCGGGATCGAGCCCAGGGAGCGGCCCATCAGGATGATCTGCCCGGCCTGGAGGCCGAGCTCGCCGGTGAAATAAGCCCAGGCCGCGTGGGCGTCTTCCAGGATTGCGCTCAGGCTCGGCCGGCCCTGGCTCAGCCCATAGCCCCGGTAATCCACAACCGCGAAGTTGGCTCCCACCAACTCGACGGCGCGGTGAAAGTCATCGAGGTAGCCCGTAATCACCTCGCCGTTACCGTGGAAGAAGAGCATGGTCGGCCGGTCAGGCAGCGGCCGGTACCAGTAGGCCGAGATCCGGTCGCTGCCGTTTACCAAGATGGTATGCAGCGACCCCTGGGGCAAAGAAGGGAAATCTTCGACCCGGAGCGGGCGAGGGTAAAACAGAAACGAGTTGATCAACGGATGATCAATAATCGAAACCATCTTTGCGCATAAACCTTTCTCGTCGGGTTTGATCGGGCGATCGGTGCCGCTGGCAGGCTCGATCGGAGAACCCTTTTGCAACCGCTTGACTTTAAGTATAAGCACCCCGACCCGTGAAAGCAATCCCAAGGGCTTTCTCCAAAACTTGGCGGCAAGTCGAAGCCGGCTCTTGAAAAAGATGATCGGAAAGGAATAGAATGGAATGGGTGCTGAATTCCCGCGGTAATTGCCATAAGGAATTCAATTTCTGAAAAGAAGCTTGCCTGAAGGAGGGGATCATGATGATCAAAAGAATTTCGGCCATAAATATAGCCTTGACGTTGGCGGTGATGATCGTCGTTCCGGCCGGGGCCGGCGCGGGCGCGAAAATCCCTGCGCCCAAAGGCCCCTACCCCGTGGGGGCCAGGTTGGAGCACATTCCGTATCAGGGCCGGGAGATGGCGATCATTGTCTGGTCCCCGGCTCGAGCCGAGGCCGGCGCCAAGGCCTATCCTTACATCGGCAAGGTCCAGGGCCAAGCCCTGGCCGACGCGCCGCTCAACGACAAAGGCGCGCCGTATCCGCTGATCCTTTTCTCGCACGGCATGGGCGGCTGCGGCACCCAGTCTATCTTCTACACCGAAAACCTGGCCAGCTTCGGCTACGTGGTGGTAGCGCCGGACCATGAGGACTCGGCCATGTGCCACCTGGACCGCGAGCCGGACATCACCCCCGGCCAGATCGCCTGGGCCGCGGTCAAGTCCGGCGGCAACCTTTCCGGGTCGGTGTTTGCCCTCTTCGGCGATCGCTTTCGAGAGAAAGGTTTTGATTTTTCTTACCGGCCGGACGAGGCCAAGGCCGCCATTGACCAGGCCCTGCGCTGGAACGGCGACCAATCTTCATTTATGTATAACAAGATCGCCCCGGACCGGATCGGCGTCACCGGCCATTCCCTGGGAGGTTTTACTTCCCTCATGGTCGGCGGCGTGCCCTTCTTCTGCGATCAACCCGAAGACCAGAACCCGGAAGGCTGCGACTTCGAGAAACTCGATCTGGACCGCGTTCCCAACCCCTGCTGCCTGGACTACGTGCGCAATTCCGACCCGTATCAGTCCCGGGACCCGCGGGTGAAGGCAATACTGCCGCTCGGTCCGGCCGCCTTTTTCCCGCACCTCGATCGCGCCGCGGCTGAAATCAAAATCCCGGTCATGATCATCACCGGCGACAACAAGAGCATGGAAGTGCCCTGGGATCCGATCTGGACCCTTTACGAACACGCGCCGGCGCCCAAATATGTCCTCCGCCTGAAAAAGACCGACCACATGACCATCGCCGACATGACCCTTAACGTCAGCGCCGCCGGCTGGGTGCTGCCCGGCTTCCGTTCCCATTTCGCGGAAAAGGCCCAGGCCTACCAGGATTACTCGGTCGCGTTCTTCAATAAATATTTAAAAGGCGATAACTCGGGCGAAGCGGTCTTGACCAAGCCGGAGAATAAGTTCGTGGAGCTGTGGCATCAGGAGCCGCTATCTTTGGACAAGTAGGGCCGGAGCTCGAAAAACTCCTCGATCGGCCCAAGACAGGCGCCGGTTAAAAACCGCCGGCGCAGCAAGGAATACTGCCAGTCCGGCACCATCCGGGGCACGGTCCGCGCCCGGCACCTCTTCCGGCAAGTGCCCTTCCCGCAGTGCCTGCGCGAACTTCACCGCGCTTTCCTCCGCCTCGCCGGTCACGATGTTGTCCATGTAATCGGCCGCCAGAGCCGTCTCCGGCACCAGGGTCGGATGAATCCCGCCCCACACCACTGACACCCCGATTACCTAGCTTTTTCTGCCTTCTCTTCGAGAAATCCCCGAACTCGGCGTAATCTGTGGATTTTCTCTCTTCTCCTCCCTAAAAACTGCAACATTTTTCCATAGACAAGGAGAGAGAGCGTGTTCGGGAAAAGGTCGCAGACAAAGCGGATCGAGGAGTTGGAAGTGAAGCTGGCCAAGAGCCAGGAATATATCACCGACATCCTCACCTTCTCGGCGGGCGAAAAGGCGCTAAGCGCGTCCGCCTCTCCCAACCCCTACGACAACCGGGAGAAGCTGATTGACGAGCTGGTGAAAAAGTACAAGGGCTATGCCCGCTACGGCAACCAGCTCATCCAGCGCCTGGTGGACACCCGCGCCGCCCTTGCCATGGCCGGAGGCCTCAAAGCAGTAGCCCGCGACCCGTCCGCTTTTTCCCGGGAACTGGCCTTGATCCAGGAGATGGTCCGCCTGAACGAGCTCGACGGCCAATTCGGCCAATCGCTCGCGGTGGAAAAAGAGCTGGAAGGCCAGGTGCTCCTCATCCTGGAGTGGGACGCGGAGGCGGGCAACGTCCGCCTCCGCTTCCTCTCCTGGAACGATACCCGCTACGAGGTGGACTACGACGACGAACTCTACAGCCGGATCCTCCGCATCCGCTACCGCCGGCCGGGCAACGACCGCCAGGAAGTGGTGATCCCGGCCGAGCGCGCGGTCTTGATCAAGTTCAACGCCCGCATCCACAGCCGCGAAGGCATCCCCACCCTCTCCGGCCTTTTGGTCGAGGCGGAGGACATTGACAAGGCGCTCCGCGACTGGCGCCAGATCAACCGCTACTTCGCTTCGCCCACGCCTTACTTCCGCACCGAGGACCTGCAAGAGGCCAAGGACCTGTATGATCGCCTGCTCAGCCCTGGGGTGAACTGGAAAATTGGGAAGGTCTTTGCCGGGCCGGCCGAATTCAGTCTGGTGGGCATGGACTCGGCCGGGGTGGAGAGTATCCGCCAGGAGATCGAGACCAAGGTCAAGATTCTGGCCGGCGGGGCCGGCGTGCCGGTCCAGTTCCTGGGTTTCCCCGAATTCATGAGCAACCGAGCCACTGCTGAAAACACCATGGAGCCGGTGGCCCTGGTCAGCATCGCCGAGCAGCGGAGCTGGATCGGCGGGTTCAAGGACCTCTTCGACAAGGCGGTGCGGCTGCGGAATCTGAACCTGGCCTCGGACAAGGCGCCTTTCCAGGCCGGCGGGGTCGAGCCGCGGATGAAGTTCATCACCCAGGCGCAGGTGGACCGTTTGAGCGCGCTCTACCTGCCGCTCTGGGAAAAAGGCGCGATTTCGCTCAAGACCTTGCTGAGCCTCTTGCCCGACATTGAGCCCGAGGCTGAAGAAGCTGACCTGGAAGGCCGTGACCTTGATGGGGCCGGATTCGAGGAGGAGCCGGAGTGAATTCGGAGAAAGTTTATCTGTGCGCGCCGGTGCAAGAGATGGCGCGGGACGAAGTGAGAGCGCTGATCGGGGAGGAGCGTTATCAGGCGATCAAGGCCCATGATCCCCATCCCTGCTTCGTGGCGCTCACCGCCGGTCATGAAGGCGAAAGCCGAGGCCGAATTTTGTCTAGGGGCACAGGTTTTAAACATGTGCCACGAGGCACCAAGAAGCGCTGGAGCGCCGAGCGCATCCGCGAGCTGGCGCGGCACCTGGCGCAGGCGCCGGTCTATCTCTTCCACAATGCGGACAACTCGCCCCGGAGAAAGGTCGGCGAGATCGTGGCCGCGACCGTGCGCCGGCTAAAGGGCCGGCTCCATGCCCTGGGCGTGGCTTACATCGCGGACCCAGAGGCCCGCGAGCGGATTCGCTCCGGCGAGCTGGACACGTGCAGCATCGAGGCCGAGCTGGAATTTTCGCGGCGGCGGAAGGCCGAGAGCTGGCTGGTGGAAGCGGTGCGCCGGGTCACGGGCCTGGCTCTGGGCTCGCGGGCTTTTGCTTCGCCGGGTTTTCCGGGCGCCGGCCTGCTGGCGGTGGTTCAGGAGTTCGAACCGGTGGAGGGGGGACACCATCCGAATGGTGTCCCCTCCGAAAAGAAAATGCAACACCTGGAGAACCAGCTCCAGCAGCGGGACCAGCGCATTCAGGAGTTGGAGGCGGAGCTTGCCCAATTGAAGCAGCCAACGGACTGGGGACACCATTCGGATGGTGTCCCCTCTGGAGTCTCGGAGCAAATTGCCAAGTTGGTGGAAGAGCAAGTGCAGAAGCATTTGGAGGAGGGACACCATTCGGATGGTGTCCCCTCCTCCCAGAGAAGTTTTCCGGTTCCGCCCGAATCGGACCAGCATCTTTCCCAACCTTGGCAAAGGAATCCCTTGATCCCCAAGGAAAATTAGGCCTGGGGTCAGGTCTTTAGTTGTTCGTTGACAGCCAAGCGCTGAAACCACAAAGGAGGAAAACATGGTAACAGAGAGCGGGCTCAAGCTTCGCACGAAGCTGGAGAGCGCGAAGACGTTAAAGGCCACCACCGGCACCAGCGAAACGCTGAGCGCCGGCGGCATGACCGTGGTCGGAGACACGCTGGGCGTGGTGGTGGAGGATGCCGGGACCAGTTCGGATTTCGTGCTGGTCTATGAGGCGGAAAAGATCGTGGTGCCCAAGGCCACCGGCACCGGCCGCAACCTGGCGGCAGGTTCCAGCGTGTATTACGACGCCACCGCCCAGAAAGTCACGGACGTGGCCACCGGCAACGCCAAGTGCGGCAAGGCTCTGGAGGCCGCGGGCGAGAACGACGACGAGGTTTTAGTGGACCTCATCGTGCTTTCATGATGGGCACCGGTTACAGACCGGTGGCACAAGCTATCTGCGGGTGAGGGCACCCGCACCACGAAGGAGATAAGGATTATGCGCGGCAAGATGATTGCAGATTGGAATAAGGCGGACCTGAGCAGCCCGGAAGGCGTGCGCCAGTTCCTGGAAGCGGTGCAGTACTTCATGGATCGGCCCCGGCGGGCGGCCCCGGCGTTCCGGGCCAGGGTTCAGGAATTCACTACTCCGGGTGATTTCCCGGCCTCGGCGGCGGAGGCCATCGCCCGCTTTCACCAGGTGGACGAGCCGGACCTGGGCTGGGAACAGGTGTTCGAGGGGGTGGACTTTACGGCGACAGCCAAGAACGGCTTTGACCTGGTGGACGTGTCCTCGGGCTTGAGCTTCCGGGCCATTGCCCCCGGCGAAAAAGCCGAAGTCTACAAGGTCTCGGGCGACAAGGTCACCGTCAACTTCGACCTTTACGGCGGGGCCCTGGGTTGGTCCAAGCTGTGGTTCGACGACCAGGAATACTGGAAGATCGAGGATACGGCCAAGGAGTTCCGGGCCAAGTGGTATGCGAACAAGGCCCAGGCCCACTACGACCTGATCTCGAAGAGCCGGGCCGACGCGGACGTGAGTTGGCAGGGCGGCGCTTCCGACACCAAGGCCGTGCGCGACGCCGAGACCATCAACTCCGCCTGCGCCGAGATCCTGGACGAGCTCCAGGGCAAGGGCTTTGACGTCAACGCCAACTCCCGCTTCGTGGTGGTGGCGCCGGTCCAGCTCATGGCCCGGGTGCGCAACGCGCTGAACACCAGCCTGATCAACAGCGGCGCGACCGAGCTCAACTTCAACGTCAGCCTGGCCGTGACCACCCGCCTCAAGACCCAGGACCTGAGCGCGGCCGACACCTCGCATTACTTCGTGGTCCTGCCCGGCCGCAAGCTCAAGAGCGGCATCCGCATGGACCTGACCGTGCTCAGCGAGACCGACATCCTGGCCTATGCCGAGACCGTGGCCGGCTGGGGCCGCTACGGCGCTGCGGCCGGCGAGACCGGGCAGCTCCGCCGCTGCGCCACTTCGTAAACCGCTTTTTCCGCGGGCCACGGGTTTGAAACCCGTGGCCCGCTCCGGAAAGGACCCCCATGAAACTCGCGGTCTGCGTGCCGATCAGTTGGGACTGGGTGCACACGCCGTTCCTGATCTCCTACGCCGCGCTCTTTCGGCCCTCGGTGTTGAGAGCGCTCTCGGAGCTCGGGGTCAGCGAGTTCTGGCAGTTGTTCAACCGGGCCTTTCCGCTGGACCTCAACCGCAACCGCCTGGTCCACGCCGCCCAGGAGCTCGGCGCCGACCTCCTTCTCTTCCTGGACGCCGACATGGTTTTTCCTCAAGAACTGATCCCCAGGCTCATCCAGGGTCTGGCCCAGGCCGGAGAAAAGACCGGCATCTTGAGCGCCCTCTACTTCAAGAAGGCTGCGCCGCATCAGCCCGTGCCCTCCTGGAAAAACGTGGCCGCGGACGAACAACTGATGAACCCCGTCTGGTATGGCCCGGACCGCCGGTCGGTCGGGTGCGACGTGGTAGGCATGGGCGCGACTTTGATCCGGCGCAAGGTGTTTGAGGCCGTTGCGCCTCCCTGGTTCGAGTACGAGCGCTACCAAAAGACCGGCGAGACCACGGTGACCGAGGACGTGTCCTTCTGTCGCAAGGTCAAGGCCGCCGGCTTTGAGATCGTGGTGGATCCTTCCTTAGTTTGCGGACATTTGTCCTCGCGGGCCATTGAGGAACGACACTGGCTCTGCTACCGCGACCAGGTGTTCAACCCGGACGGCAGTTTGCGTCAGACGGAGGCCAGGGCATGAGTGTGCCCTTTTCCATCGGTTATTCCGGCGCGGTGCTGGATGAGGGTTTGGAAACCCGGGAGGGAAATTCCCAGATCCGCCTCAAGACCGTGGATGAGATCCTCGCCCTCTTCCGGTTCAATGATCCTTCTCCAGATTCCTATTTGAGAATTATAACCGACACGGTAATGGGCAATCGAACTCAAGATGCGGCCGTGGGTTATCTGACCACGCATTTTAGCCCGGGAGTTTTTGGAAAATGCGTCAAGTTTCCCAGCGCCAATGCCCGAGTGGTCCTGCCCGGAAACTATGAGCGCTATGGCCAGCTCAGCAACTTCAGCTTGCGCATGCGGGCAAAATTCGACAGCATCCCGAATCAGTATTTAATTAGTAAGTGGGGATGGTCCTATCAGCGGACCTTCACCGTTTTTGTTGGTGGAGGAGCCACCTGGGGAGGGCTTACTCTCTATACCAGCGCTGACGGAAATAATTATGGTGGACCAGCCAATAACAATCTACCCGCTTGGAGTGGATGGCATGATCTCCAATTCGTCATGGGATCATCGAATAAGTATTTAGCAATTTCCTTGGATGGAGAGAAAAAGGCCGAGCAGATAAACTCTCCTTATCTGCCGCTTTTCAATCCCCCCGAAAATCTGTTTGTTCCCGTCTGTCTCAACGGCTATCTCAATGTCGGCGGCCTCTCCAATTTTTTTGTGGATGAACTGATCCTTTATGGGAAAGAGATGCCGACCGACTATGCGCCCGCCACCGAGACCTGCAAGCCGTTTTACCAGACCTCGCCCACCGCCAAGCTGAGCCTGGATTCAGGGATGAATAATTCCGCCTGGGCCCCCGGCTCGTTAACCTTCGCCGAGGAGACGGATCTCGCCGCGGGCGGGATCAAGCTCCGCTATCACCTGGATAACGACAACACCCCCGTCTTTACCGGCGACCCCATGACCCTCGCCGTCTTCAAGACCCTGGGCACCCTCTCCGGGCGATACCTGCATCTGGAATTCACCTTTTATTCCGACGGCGATTCCCCGCGCACCTTGACCAGCGGCAGCATTCAACTCACTCCCAGATCCCTGCCCGGCATCATGGCCCGACGCCAACCGGAAATCGTGAGGAAATAACATGAGCCTCGCCCTGCCTCAATACCAACCCAACCAACCCGGCCGCTTCGACTTCCGCGTGCCCGACAACCTGGGCAACTACCTCTACCCGGACTGGGACGACCCCGGCCTCAAAGTCGAGTTCCGGGATTCCACCGGCACCCTGCGGTTCACCGCTACGACCAGTTCCAGCCCGGCCCTGAGCCAGGAGCAAGATTCCGAGGGCTACTACGTAACGGTGGAGGGCATGGACCTTACCTCCTTTGCCCTGGGCAATGCGGAAGCCAGTATCTATTGCCAGGTCAACGGCGAAGAGGTCATGCCCTACCCGACGATCCTGGTCGCTTTTCAGGTGATTCCGGCGCTGGGTCCGGATCCCCTGTATAGCACCACGGACCGGGTGCTGGAGGAACTCCCGGGTGATCTGCCGGCCGAGCTTTCCACCAGCGTGGTCGCCGGTTTCATCGCCGACCAGAGCCGGCGCATTGACGCCTATCTCCGCACCTGCTACGCGGTCCCCTTCCCCGGCATCGGCGACAACCCTCCCACCCCGGCTCTGATCGAAAGGATCTGCCGCCGGCTCGCGGCCGCGGACTGCTTGCGCTTCCTGGGCCGCAGTGTGCGGGAGGGCCAGCCGGCCACCTGGGATACCGAAGCCCTGGCGGAATTGGAATCTCTGGTGCCTCGGGACCGCCAGGCGCCACGGCTCCGGCTGCCCGGCTACCTGGGACCGGCGCCGGTCTATCAGGGCGAGCTATCCCGGGACGATCAGAGTCCCGGCGACTTGCTGGATTAGGGGGGCCGGGCCATGCCGCTCGCGGACGGCGATTATCTCCAGGTCAGGGGAAAAGTGCTAGCCACCTTACTGGCTGATACCGGCCCGGGAGGACTGTGCGAAGCCGGCGATCCTCCGGTCAAGACCATCGAGGCGCGGCTGCGGGACGAACCCGGCTTCTATGGCCGGCACGAGGTGCCCGCCCTGGTGGTGACGATCACCGGCAAGCGGGAAGGCCTTGCCCCCAACTTCCGGAACCCGGTCAAGGTCTTTGAACTCAGCTTCCGCATCGTCTGCGTGGGCGGTGACCGCACCAGCGAGCTTTTCCGTTGCCAGCAGATCGCCCATCGCCTGGAGGAGTTATGCCGCGAGCAGACGCAGACCGATCGGCAATTTGAAGCTCTGCCCCAGGTGATTGACCAAGCCGAAGGCGTGCTGATCTGTTCGCTGACCCGCACCTCGTTCAGCGCCACGGCCCGGCCGGAAAAGAGCAGCGGCGCTTACACGGCTGAGGGAATCGTGGAAGCCGAGGTCCAAATTCCCTGCCGGCTCGACTGGAACTAGCCGCGGGTGCGGTCACCCGCGCCCCTGTCAGGAGTATAGGTTATGGCCAAGAACTTTCTGGAACAAACCGGCCGCCTGGCCCTCTTCCGTGATCGCGAAGATCCCAAGGGCACGCCGGAGACTGGCAACGGCGTGAGCCTGGATCTGGACCAGGGCTCCGGTCTCGGCCTGGCCCGGACCATCGAGGACAACCGCGATCAGATCACGGGCGGGGAAGGTCCGAGCGAGATCTATTACGGCGGCCACCCCGCCGCAGGGAAGCTCAGCCAAAAGCGGGTCAAGCCCGACTTCCTGGCTTTGGTCCTGGCACATTTCTTCGGCGCCTGCACTTCCACCTCGGTCGGCACCTCGGCCTTCCGCCACGCCATCACGCCGCTTCCCGATCTCGACCACCCCTCGTTCACCCTGGTCCAGCGCCGCGGCCACTCGATCCTCAAAGAGCGCTTGGCCGGGAACCACATCGAGGGGTTCACGCTCGAGCTGGGCGAAAGCTGGGCCAGCCTGTCCGCCGAGGTGAAGGGCTGGGGCAAGCGCGAGGTCAACTACTTCCATGAAGTGGTCTCGGCGCCGGCCAACTCCTCCTCGATCACCCTGGCGGCCAACGCGGTCGAAGGCGCGGATGCAGCCGAGCGGCTGGAGAACGTGTTCCGGGTCCGGGCCAAAGACGTCGGTTCCGAGGTCTGGTCTTTGCCCGGGGTCAGCGAGGTTTCCGGCGATACCCCGGCCGTGCTCAGCCTGGAAAGCGCGGTCGGCACCTCAGCCGATCCGATTGATTTCCACGTGGACTATATCCCCCAGGAGCCGGCCTGGTGCACGTTCCCGCCGGCGGTGGATGAGTCGCCGCTCAAGCTGGTCGAGGCCAAGGTGGTGGTGGACGGCTACTACAACGGCACCGACCTGGTCGGCGGCGAAGTGATCTCCGCCGACGTGCTCAGCTTCTCCATCGCCGGGACCAACAACCTGGTCATCAAGCACGCGCCGGACGGCTCGGGCGCGCTCCACGCGGTGCAAAGCCTGCGCGGCGGCCGCCAGGTGACGATCAAGCTGAGCGAGAAACTGAAAAATACCATCCGCCAATACCAACTGGACCACGCTGACACCGAGCGCCTGGCGGCGGCCCTGGTCCTGCAAGGGGCGGAGATTGATCCGGGCAGTGGCATACGATTTGGGGCTGAGCTGATCTTTCCCTCCTGCGGCATTTTGGCCGCGGCGATTGCGGTGCACGACAAATTCCTGGCCCAGGATGGTGATCTCATCGTGCTCGATGACGGGATCTACGGCGGGGCGATCATCCGCTGCTACAACCGGCAGGCCGGCTATCTCGGGTAGGAGTCGGCGATGAGCTTGCGTTCGGTTCGGGAAGGAACCCTGGAGTTGAAGGTGGGCGAGTCCTTGATCCGGCTGCGCTACCGCCGGCCCACGGTGGAAGAAATGCTCGCGACGCTGGCCATGAAGGTGCCGGGCCCGGATTCGCAAAATCCCGCCCTGGATCTGCTCCGGGGCAACCTGGAGCTGGGGTTCGCTTGCCTGGCGGGAATCCCCTCCGGCGAGCTGGTGGTGGACGATGGGCACGGGCCTCAGCCGATTGGCAGCGATCCCGGTTCGCCCGATTTTAGCGAAGACTGGAAAGAGCTGGTCCGCCAGTGCTTCCCGCTGCTGTTGATCGCCCTGGGCCAGCACCTGTCCACCCTGCCGGCCTTGAGCGAAGAACGGAAAAAAAAATGATCCAGGAGGTCCGCTCCCTTGTTTCCGGAGGGCTGGTCTCCTGCCAGGTCTGCCCGGAACGGCGGAGTCGCTATGCCCAGTGGATTTGCGTCAACTGCCGCGAGGTGACCGAGGAAAAACTTTCGCCCGACACGCTCCGGCTTTTGCTCCTGCGCCAGCTCCTGCGCGCCGGGTATCCCTTTGAGAAAAACGACCTCGATGCGGAGGACTGGCTGAACCTGGGCCAGATCGAGGAGTTGATCGAGGAAATGAGGCGGCAACGGCTATGGCATTAGAACCCAACGATGGATTGGTGAGCGACCTGGAAGAAGCGCTGGAAGCGCGCGAGCAACTGCTCCAGGACTACGCTGCGCGCGAACGAGATCTCCTGGCCCGGACCTCGGCGGAGCGAGCGGAAAAGACTATTTACTGGGAAAATCTGATCACCCAGACCAAGACCCAGTCGCAGAGCCTCCAGGTGAAAAGTTACGCCTCCAGCGCCAAGATCATGGCCCAGTTCCTGGGCCTAGGCATCCGGGAGCAGGCCCTGGTCATGATCCCCTTCGAGATCGCCGAGGCCACCAAGGAGTTCGCCCGCTTCCTCGGCACCGGGGATCCCATGGCCCTGGCCTCCTCGCTCCAGCACGCCCTGGCGGTCAAGCAATACGCCGAGGCCGCCAGCGCCGGGGGCGGCGGTCACGGGGGCGGCGGCGGAGGAGCCGGCGGTGTCTCCCGGCCGCCCGCCGCGCCGCAAGCCGAGGAGGAACCCGCCCGCACCGGCCGGATCATCATCGAAGGGGCCAAACGCGATCCCAACGAGACGATCACCCTGACCGGGGAACAGCTCTACCAGATTGTGGATGGGATCAACAGCAAGTGGAAAGAAGGCAGCATCGTCCTCGACTTTGCGAGGTAAGAAGGAGACGTATGACGTATATAGTATGGCGTATATCGGATAAAAGATAAATCGCGGCCACGGACCGAAATACGATATACGAAATACGACATACGAAATACGATTCAAAATGAATGCAAAGCCCATCATCGCCTGGAATAATCAGGTCCTCAAGGCCGCTCTCCTCGCCTCCACCGAGGCCTCGGGGTTCCCGCAAGAGAACCTGCAGGACTGGCGGCCTTATCTGGCCTGGAAAGGGACCGGCAGCGACGAGCAATGGCTGAAACTGGATGCCGGCGCGGGCGCCACGATCACGGCTGCCTGCCTCGGCCTCTCCGGGCACGACCTCAAGAGCCAGGGCGTCACCAACCTTGCGCTGAAGTATTCGGACAACGACGTGGACTGGTTCGATTGCCTGACGCCCTTTACGCCCGCCACGGACAAGGGCATTTTGACAACCTTCCCCGCCCAGACCCATCGCTATTTCAAGCTGGTCATTCCGACCGGCTACACCGCGCCGCCGCGGCTGGGGGTATGGTTTCTGGGTGAATACTTGCCGTTTCCGGTTTACCCGGAGCTTGGCTTTGACCCGGATGGCCAGGCCAAGGAGAGCGAGGCCCAGTTAAGCCGCGGCGGAAACCTGCTCGGGGTGGTGGAGCGCTTTACCCGTCGGGAGATCCGAGTCGCTTTCCGGCACTTGTCTCCGGCCTGGTGCGAAACCGCCTGGAAGCCTTTCTTTGCCGAACACGGCTTACGCCCCTTCTTTTGGGCCTGGGACCTCCAGAACCACAGCGAACAAGTGTATCTCCTGCGCCTGCTCAAACCGGAACTGGCGATGCCCTACGAAGCCGGATCCTGGCGCTCGCTTAATCTAACTTTGGAAGGGCTGGCGGAATGACCTTCTCCGCCGAGCAAGCGGCCGTGGTCCGCACGCCGACCATCCTGGTCAAGCTCCGGCTGGACTACTGCCAGAACACCTTCGGCCAGGCCCCCTGTGCCGCCATCGGCACGCCCTGCTATTACACTTACGTCACCTGCAAAGATAAGCCGAACTATGCGCGGGGCGTCAAGGACTATCGTTTCTCCGCCTACCAGGGGGCGCCCTTGGCTGATGCGTTGCCCTACCTGACCAAGATGGCCATTGTGCCCACGGAAATCAAGACGGACCAGCACGTCACCCGGGTCGCCGAAATTCACCTTGAGTTTCGCGACGACCGGCCTTTGCCCCTCGCCGATCCAAACAAGGCCGTGCACAACTTCGAGAGCGCAGGGACCTTCTGGCGCAACTTTTTGGCCCGCAACCCCAATTACCGCGGTCGGCTGGCTGAGGTTTGGCGCGGTTTTGGGGGCGTGCCTGAGACCGATTATGAGCTGGTCTTCAAAGGTCTGATCACCAATGTGACCGTAGCCGAGGGCCGATGCACCATCACCCTCCAGGACTACTTGAAAAAGCTGGAAGTCAAGGTCCCGGCGGAACAGTCGAGCGAAAACACCCTGACCGTGGCTTACGCCGGCGGCGCCGAGCTGATGGTGGTGGATGCCTCCGAATTCGCGGATGCGACCCCTGGCCAGCCGGGCCTGGTCAAGGTGGAGGACGAGAACAATGGCTCCGAGTATGTGAGCTATGCCGGCCGCAGCTTGAGCGAGAACAAGCTTTTCGGGTGCCAGGGAGGAAGGTTCGGCACCACGGCGGTCAGCCATCCGGTGGGGTGCCGGGTTTCCAACGCGGTGGTCTGGGCCGAGGACAACGGGATGGACGGCTTGCCCCTGGATCAAATTGTGCTCGATCTCCTGGTCACCCATGGCGGGATCTCCGGCCTGGACCTGGCCGCACTCGATCTGGGGGCCACGCTCGGGAGTGACATCGGGCCCACCGATATCTTGCAGTGTGTGGGCATTGAAGACTTTCCAGAAACCGGGGTGGTCCGCATCGGGGACGAGCTGATCCGCTATTCCGGCAAAGGCACCGGCATGGGTTTCCAGGTGGTGGACCAGGAGTTGGGGCCGAAGGACGACGAGCACTCGCTGGATCAAGGAACCGGCCTCGAGCTCTGGCACTTTGTCCGCTTTGAGACCGGGGCGGAAGATAACAGTCTGGACCGCGTTTCGCTTCAGTTCATGCGGACGGGCTCTCTGGCCGGCGATATTTACCTTTATCTTTATTCGGACAACGCCGGCAATCCGGGAACCCAGTTGAATTATCTGGGTTCGAAAAGCCTCTCCCTGGTCCGGGTGAGCACCTATGGGGATCTGGTTTGGGACAGGCACCTGAGCGTCACGCCCGCCACGACCTATTGGCTGGGGTATACGATCCTGGTCACGGGGGGGACTGCCGAGCTCTTCCATGCCTTGAAGGCGGACGCGGTAACCTCGGAATATAAGCATGCCCGCAGTGCTGCCGGCCCTTTTACCGGGATCACCGGCCGGCCGCTCTTCACGGTGGAAAAGAGCGCAGGCACTTTCGACACCCTCTCCGGCTGCCAGCGCGGTGCTTATGGCACCAGCCCGGCCGCACATAGCGCGGGTGCAGTCGTGTGGTTGCTCGAAGTCAGCGACGAGGTCGGCCGCTGGCTGGCCACGGCGCGCTACCGCCGTTTCCTGGAAAAGCCGGTGGCGATCAAGGACCTGCTG
>Ga0154610_1109_pt5 | contig 22920 bp, 17 predicted proteins | sample Rifle2008BG13ft_FD_116039 | JGI IMG/M metagenome (GOLD analysis project Ga0154610, IMG submission 116039) | Deltaproteobacteria bacterium RBG_13_61_14 | reverse complement strand
CCGGTCCCAGGCGGCTGTCATTCCCTGGGCTCCTGAGCGGTTGCAAGGAGCCAAGTGAGGTGAACCATGAATATCCCGGTAGATGTCCCTCATCGCGAAATGTACTGGCAGATCGCCGCGCCCTACAAGTACCTCATCTACCCTTTGATGGCGGGGGCGCTCTTGATCTTCGCCTACGGCGCTTTTCAGAAGCTCCGCTTCTGGCGGGAAGGCCGGCCCGACCCCGTGCGCTTCGGCTCCTGGAAAGAGCGCCTCCGGCTTTTCTTCTGGGAGGTGCCGCTGCAAGCCCAGGTGCTGAAAGAAGCTTTCCCCGGCTTGATCCACGTGCTCATCTTCTGGTCGTTCCTGGCCCTGATGCTGGCCACGGCCGTGGTCTTCCTGGACGTGGACTTCCAGATCCCGATCTATCACGGCCGCTTCTATCTCCTGATCACCCTGCTCGCCGACCTGGCCGGACTCGCTCTGTTCGCGGGCCTGGTCATCGCCGCGGTCCGGCGCTATGCCCTCAGGCCCGAGCGCCTGGACAACCGCTGGGACGACGCCTTTGTCCTGGTCCTGCTCGGGCTGGCCGTGGTCACCGGCTTCCTGGTCGAGGGCATGCGCATCCATTACACCCGCGATCCCTGGGCCGCCTGGTCGCCCATCGGCTACCTTTTCTCCCTGGGACTGGGAGGCATGGAAGAATCCACCGCCCGGCGCGTGGCCCAGTCGCTCTGGTGGGGCCATTTCGCCGTCACCTTTGCCTTTATCGCTTCCATCCCCTACACCAAGTTCGCCCACATCCTCACCTTGCCGGTCAACGTCTTCTTCCGCTCGCTCCAGCCCAAGGGCGCTTTGCCCCGGGTGGACATCGAGGCCATGCTCGCCGATGAAAGCGCGGCGGAAAACTTCAACCTGGGCGTGACTGCGGTCAAGGACCTCACCTGGAAGCAGCGCTTGGATTACGACGCCTGCATCCGCTGCGGCCGCTGCCAGGACGCCTGCCCGGCCCACCTGAACCACCATCCGCTTTCGCCCAAGCGGTTGATCGCCGACCTCAAGGACTTCACCTGGAAGAACCGTCTCCCGATCGCGCCAGCGAACGGTAACGGCTCGGGCGAGGCGGCCCCGGCCGCAGAGCCGCGGCCCATCGTTGGCAACGCCTTCCCGGCGGACGCCATCTGGGAATGCCGCACCTGCCGGGCCTGCATGGAAGTGTGCCCGGCCGGGATCGAGCACGTCCCCCAGATCATGGAGCTGCGCCGCGGCGAGGTGATGATGCGCGGGCAAATTCCCCAGGAAGCGGCCATCGCCCTCAAGTCCATGGAGCGCACCGGCAATCCCTTCGGGCCGCAGGACGCGCGCTCGGACTGGATCAAGGAAGTGCAGATCCCGGTGGTCGGCCCGGGCGACGAGTGCGAGGCGCTCTTCTGGATCGGCTGCTGCACCACCTACGACCCGGTCAAGCAGAAGGTGGCTTACAACGTGCTCAACATCCTGCTCGCGGCCGGCGTGAACGTGGGGGTCCTGGGCGACGACGAGCATTGCTGCGGCGACCCGGCCCGGGCCCTGGGCGACGAGAACCTGTATCAGACCGTGGTCAAGACCCAGATCGAGATGATCCGCAGCCGCAAGTTCCAATACCTGGTCAGCCACTGCCCGCACTGCTTCAACGTCTTCAGGAACGAGTATCCCCAGTTCGGCGCCGAATTCAAGGTCTTCCACCACACCGAGGTCATCGCCCGGCTCTTGGAGCAGGGCCGGCTCAAGCTGGACACGCCCATCCAGCGCAAGGTCACCTTTCACGATCCCTGCTACCTGGGCCGCTACAACGACATTTACCAGGAACCCCGCCGGATCCTCCGGTCCATCAAGGGCGTGGAACTGGTCGAGATGCAGTTCAACCGCGAGCGCGCCCATTGCTGCGGCGGGGGCGGCGGCCACTACTGGATGGATTTGCCCACCGGCGAGCGCCTCAACGTCACCCGGGCCAAGGAAGCCTTTGCGACCGAGGCCAGGATCGTGGCGGTCAGTTGCGTCTATTGCCTGCAGATGATGGACGACGCGGTCAAGATCCTGGACCTGGATGAGAAGCTGGAGGTCAAAGACATCTCCGAGCTGGTGGTAGAGGCCATGGCCGGCGAGGCCCGGATCCAGGAAAAAGAAAAAGAAGCGGAGGTAATCGCGGCCTGAAGCTTGAGGCCGTTTTCAGAACCCTTTCCCCAAGCCTTTCTCTTTCGCCGGTCGGGGGACCAGCAGTCAGGGTCCCCCGACCTCTTTTTTTCTTTCACCACTAAGACACAAAGGCACTAAGTTTTTTGGAAGTTAGACTTTCTCGGACTGAACTTTAGAACTTTTTCTGCTCCATGAGTTGCATCTCACCAGGCTTGGGCAAGGGAGAAGCCGATTTTCCTCAAGTTTGGGTCTCGACCGCAAACCGCAGGAAATTCACCGTGGCCCTTTGGAGTGCGGCAGTTTACCGCCGCTTTTCTTCCCGCCGATTGATCGGCGGGCTTTTCGGCGGCCAGGAATGGCCGCCAGCTAAAGCGGCGCTAAAGCGCCGCACTCCAAAAAAAGTTCTAAAGTTCAGTCTCGGAATATTATTCCCAATAACCAGACCTGGTAAAATTCAAATTTTTTCTCTCCCTTGGTGTCTTCGTGCCTTTGTGGTTATTCCTATTTGTAATTTCCCGGCTTAAGCCTCAACCCCGAACGCCCATGGTCTCTCCTCACTGCGTAACCCGCAGCTCCACCGGCTTCACTTCGCTCCGCACCTTGGGGTTGTAGTATTCGTAGGCCGCGCTCTTGGGGGTCTGGGCCTTGACCGGGAATTTGGCCTTGAGCTGGTAGCTCAGCTCCAGCGGCTTCTTCGGCTCGATCCGCCGCACATAGACCGTGATCTGCCGGCCGGTCAGGGTGAACTTCTCGATCTTGCCCTCGCCCTTGGCCTTCTCCAGACCCTCGGTCTGCACGGTAAAGCCGGGCGGGATGCCGAGGTCCAAGACGATCATCTCCGTGGGCTGGGTGCCGCGGTAGGTCGCCTTGACCTGGGCGGTCAGCAGATCGTCCGCCTTGAGCTGAGTGCGGTCATAAGTCAGTTCCAGCTTGAGCGGCTCCTCCACCTGCTCCCGGGGCAACTTGTCCCAGGGGATGAAGAAGCGCGCCACGGCCTGATACATCAGGTTGGTCTCGGCCGATGGCTTCAGGCCCACCGCGTTGTCGCCGGCGAGGGTTTTTTCCTTGAAGTCCAGGAGCCGGAGCACGTCGGAATCTTCCGGCGTGATCTTGACCTCGCGCCGGTCCCCGTTCACGGTCACGCTCACGCTCACGTTCAGCTCGGGCGCTTTGCCGGCCTCGGCCAGGAGCAGGGTCTTGAAGGTCAGCACCGTGGCTTGCGTGCTCTCGAACGTGCCGAAGCTGTCCTTTTGCTGGGCGAGCCAATTCAGGCCAAGGTTCACCGTGTTCGGGTAAACCCCGGCCTTCAAGAATGCATAAAGGATGAGCGCGGTGGTCTCGATCTGCGCCGATTTTCCGCCGCCGTGCACCGCGGTCTCGCCCAGGGGCTCCCAGTGCACGGTCTTATTCTGCCGGTCCTCGATCCGGGCGTTGTGGATCTGCTCCAGGAGCGCGAGCGTGTCCCGGTCTTTCGGGTTCTTGGCCGCGAGCGCGTTCACCGCCAGCGCCAGCGTGTAAGCGTCCTTGGCCTCCTTGACGTTGGCCTTGAGATAAGCAATCGCCTTGTCCCCGGCCTCGCCCTGATAGCCGGTGTCCAAGAGCGCCCAGGCGATGTAAGCGGTATTGAGCAAGGTCGAGCGGGAAAAGGCCTCGCCCGAAAGCGTCTCGATCCAGTGCTCCACCGGCTTCCAGCTCCCGTCCTTCTCCTGCTTGCCGGCCAGGAACTCATGGGTGCGGCGGATCACGGCCGGGTCCACCTCCGCCACCTGACTCATGTCAAAAAATTCCATCAGCCCGTAAGCGGTCAGCACCAGGTGCGCCGGCGGGCTTCCGAACCACTCGAAGCCGCCGCCCGGCACCTCGAAGCTGAGCAGCCGCTGGTAGCCCAGGTTGACGAAACCCTCGGCCTTCATCTGGATCTCGGGCGTGATCTGCTTGGTGCGCTTCAGGTAATTGAGCACCATCACGTTGGGGTAGGTGGTGGAGGTGGTCTGCTCGAAGCAGCCGGAGGGCATGCGGAAGATGCCGTCCATGCCCTCGACCACCTGGGAGAAGACGCCGGGATAAATCTTGACCAGGACCTTGCTCGCCCCGGGAATGGCCTCGGCCGGGATGGTCAGGTTCTGATTGATCTCGCTCGCCAACTGGCCGTTTGCCACCAGCTCGAACATCTTGCCGTTGGGCACCACCTCCACCTGCCGCTTGACCGCGTCGTCCATCTTCGAGCCGAGCGCATAGACCGTGAGGGTCTGCTGGCCGAGACCCTTGACCTTGATCCTGAAGAAGCGCACGTCCACCTGGTTCGCGTCAAGCGTGAGCTTCTGCACTTGGTCGCTCAAGAGGTCGAACCAGTCTCCCTTTTCCACCTCCAGCTCGATGGTCTGTCTTCCGGGCAGGTAGTTGTAAACCGCGACCGGCACGCTCACCTCGTCGCCCGAGGTGAGCGAGACCGGAAAGTCAATGTCCGCGAAAAAGTCCTGGAAGACCTTGATCCCGCTCTGGCCCGAGCCTAAAAGCCCGTCCCGGGAATGGGCCGCGGCCGAGAGCCTCCAGGTGGTGATCGAGTCGGCCAGCGGCACTTTTAATTCCGCATAACCATAGCGGTCGGTGATCAGCGCCGGCATCCAGAGCAGCGTCTCCGGAAAATACTCGCGCACCCGCACGCTCGCCTTGCGCTCCTCCCGGCCGGCTCCGGCTTTGTCTTCCGCGACCGAGGCCATCATCGGCATCGCTTCAGCTTTCATCATCGCCCCGCCCATGGCTCGCGGCCGCGCCATTTCGAACTCCGCGGCATCCCAGGCAAGGAAATCGCGGCCGCCTCTTCGTAGATGTTGCCCATACCAGGTCAGTTCCGTGACATCATCACTGGTATCAGGCTTGCCATCCGGACCTACACTGCGAAGGTCATACCAGCGGAACTGATAGCCAAGGGAGCTTCGGTCATTGGGTTTGTTGAGATACTTGAATATTATCTTGTAGCCCCAGGGATCGCGAAGGTCATCAGCGCTTAACCGACCCGCGCTGACTAACTTATCCAAAACTCCCTCGGGAAACTGCCATTCCTCGCTGGATCCCGTCTTGAAAAGTTTTTGGATGGTGGAGCGGTTCTCATACCAATATGAGGAAAGTGCCTGGTAAACACTTTGGAGTTTTTGGCTGGCCAGGCTTTTACATAAAGAAGCGGATTCCAGGTCAGGATCAATCGAGCCGATTTCGTTCAGGTTGTAAATCTTTCCCCAGGCATCGGTGACCTGGCTCCGCTCAATCGCTTTGGCCGCGATCATTTTTTCTAACAGGTCCGGCTGATAAGCCCAGCGGCCGGCCTGGTAACTCACGAGCATTTTCCTGCGGCCATATTCAAACAGTGCGCTATAAAGATTCTGAAGCTTTCCCATTTCCTGGTCCATGCGCGCCTGGGCCGGGTTCTCTTGCCAGTCATAGGTGGTCGGCTTCTTCACTCCGGCGAGGAGGACTTTGGCCATCTTCTGGCGGGCCGCGTCAATTTTTTCTTCCTGGATCAGGTTCTCGACCACCCAGCCCCCGGGCGCATAATGAATCTCGTAGCGCGGCTTGGCCAGTTCCTTCTCCAGCGTAAAATAGACTTTCAACAATCCCGGCTGGAGCTCCTGGAGCGCATACACGCTCTCGTCCACGATTACAATCCCCAGCGCGGCCGCGTGCCCGACGCCGCGCTTATCGGTAACTTTGAATTTAATCAGAGCTTCCTCGCCCGGGCGATGGTTTACTTTGCTCAGATTAGCTGAAACCTTCAAATCGTCCGGCGGGCTGACATAGACCACCCGGGTGTCGCGCACGGTCTCGCCGGAAGGGAGCATCTTGTAGGCGTGGACTTCGAGCGTGCCCCAGGCGTCCGGGCCGAGCGCGAGCCGGGTCTCGGCCTTGCCGGCCTTGAGTTCGAGGGAGCGGGTGAGCAGGGTCTGGCCGTTCTTGATGATGTCGAGGAACACGGTGCCGGTGGAGAAGGTGGAGAGAACGGTGAGGCCGAGGGAATCGCCGCCCTTGTAGATTGCCTGGTCCGGCCGCAGGAGCACGGTGTCGCGCACCGAGTCCGCGGAAAGGGTGCGGCTGATCTCGGTCGAGTTCCCGAGTTTATCGTCGGCCTTGGCCTTGACCTCCAGGGTGAACGGCGCGGCATCCCGGCCCTGGTAACGGGCGTTCGGGTCTTCCTTGAACTGGCCGGCCGCGGGTGTGAAGCGGAGCTCGGCCACTCCGGTCGCGTCGGTTTTCAGGCGAAAGCTTTTATCTCCGATCGTGATCGCTATCTCCGCGGCCGCCGGCTCGTCATTGGGCGTGGTGGCGATCGCATAGAGCACGTTCTCCACGCCCGGGATCAAGCGACCGGCTTCGGGCACGATCTCGAGGCGCAAGCCCGAGGCCGCGACTTTTTTGCTGACCGAGACCTGCTCGCTATGCTGGGCGGTATCAATAACCTTGGCGTCTATTTTCACCAAGGCGTCGCCCTGCTCGAGCGGCTGGCCCACGAAGCTCGCGGGCAGGTCGAACTCGAACTCGAAGTTGCCCTCCGGATCGGTCTGGCCCGAGACCTTGGCAATATCGTGGAACTCGACGTCAAAGGCCTGGGCCGCGATCTCGACTTTGCCTCCGCTCACCGGCTTCCCGAAAAAGTAGTTGGCCTGGAGCGTGCCCTTGACCTTTTGGCCGGGCTGGTAATAGGGCCGCTCCGTCGCCAACTCCACCTTGAACTTGGGCAACACGTAGCGGCTGACGTTAATGGACTTTTCTTCGGTAAGCTCGCCCAGCACGGCGCGGGCGTGGTATTCGCCCAGGTTGATCTCGTCGGCCAGCTCGAAATCGGCCGCGGCGATGCCAAAGGCGTCGGTCTGGAAGCTTTTCTTGAAGACCTTGTTGCCCTTGGAGTCCTCGACCTCAAAGACCAGCTTCTCGCCGGCAATGGGCTTGAGGTCGGCCTGGCGGAGCGCCACCGCGCGCAGGTGCATGAGCTGGCCGGGCTGGTAGATGGGCTTGTCCGTGGAAAGCAGGATGCGGTTACGCGCGACCAGCGAGACCGGGTGAGACCGGGTGACCTTGCCCAGCCGGGAGGAGACCTCCACCTCCAAGGTGTAATCGCCGGGCTTGGCCTCGGGCAGCTTGAAGCTCAGGTCCACCGTGCCCTGGGCGTTGGTGCGGGCGTCGGCGAGCGCGTGGTATTGGCCGGTCCCTTGCAGCTTGAGCCGCACCCGCGCGTTCTCGATCGGGGTGGAAGTGGTCAAGCCGGTGGCCTCCATCACCACCACCCGGAGCGAGCCGGAAGAGCCCGGCGCGTATTCGGCGGGAGCGAAGACGTAAACGTCCTGGATGGATTGGGCAAAGACGGGAAAGGCGAGAGCGAAAAGAACAACCGAGATAGCGCCGACAAACGCGGCCTGGTGTCTCATGACCGGACCTCCTTCTGAAAAGTGCTGGTTTTCTTAGTTCGACACTCCCCCGGCCTAAAAGTTCATTGCCGATGCGAAAGCTTTTTTGGAAGATTTGATCACTTGCCGGCAGTCAGGCGCTGGATGTGGTCCTTGCTGGCGTTGATGGCGATGGCGCCCTGGCTTCCGATCAGGGCGTGTTCCAACGTCGGCTCGACCTTGAGCGCATAGCGGGGAATCCAGCCCATGGCCCGGATGTCGGCGGTGGCGCCGTTGAAGATCAGGCAGCTCTTGCCTCCCTCGAGCGGGATGAAGCGCCAAAAGCCGGGCGCGTCCCCCGCCGCCCGGGGGATCATCCAGCGGATCTGATCGGGCCGGCAGGACCTCCTGCGACCAGGTCACCTTCATCATCTTGGCGATCCCGGCCTCGTCCTGGGGAAGTTGATCCCGCGGCGCCGGCGCTTCACCGGCCCGGGCTTGAATTCCAAGCGCGGCCAAGATAACCGCGAGAATCCAGCGCCCGGAACCCAGGGAAAGCAAAAAGGAATTACACTTCATTTTTCTTCCAAGCGAAAAGCAATGGCTAAATGTTACATAATTCCTCAAAAACTGCAACATTCTTACACTAATAGGGGATGATGAAGAATCAAGGATAAAGGCTGAAGGATGAAGGCTGAAATAGAACGATTGTTCGAGACGCTAACCTGGCAATTTCTCTATGCCTTTTTGTCCCAGTGCCCCCAAGATGCACCCCCATTCCCGGCCCCGGCCCTTCCGAACCCTATCATCCTTCTTTCCGGCCTCCCCGGAACCGGGCCGATTCACTTAACCTGGCAAAATTTCTCCGGGTTTCTTCCTCTTCTCTTCCCCGACCTACTACATACGACATACGATATACCCTCTTCAAACGTCCCCCCATTCTGCACGCCAACCACCCCATCCTGCCCAGCAGCCACCCCATTCTGCTCAGCAACCACCCCATCTAACGCGGCAACCACCCCAGGTTTTCCGCCTGGGGACCCCTACTCCAAGCACTGTGCACGGCTCGACTGAGCTCGCCGAAGTCCGTGCACTGTTCACTGTCCACTGCTTGAAGGTGTCAGGGTGTCATGGTGGCAGGGTGTCAGGGAATCTGGCAGGGGGACAGACATTCCTGTCTGTCAACCGCTAAGAAAAGAGCGATCCACAGATTACGCCCCTCGGTCCGAGCGCTCGGGGTCGAGGACAGATTACGCAGATTTTCTTTTTCTGAAGCCTAAAGCCCAAAGCCTAATGTCTAATGCCTCTTCTTTCCCTGTCCACTGCTTCTAATGTCAAATGTCAAGACCTGACTCCAATCTTTGTTGTGTTGTAAAAGTATTAATAGCTCACCAAGAGACGGCGGCGGAATCTTGGGACGAAGGCAGGCGCATCCACTTCGGGATGATAAGTAATTCCTTCCCGCTCCTCCGCTCTGCTGCGACGTAACGTAGCGAGAATGGTCTGATAGTCGCCCAATCCCGATACAATCGACGGATCTCGGGGCAATCGTCGTAAACCAACACCCAAGCAGAATCGGACATAGACTTCATTTGAGCCGAAAGAGCGATGTGGTATTCATCATCCAAGGCGCTCAGATAGAGCGTTTTCCCTTTGACGAAGTACGGTGGGTCAATGAAGAAGAAGGTTGACTCTGCATCTAAGCTCTTAATTAACTCTATCCCGTCACAACCAGACACGTGAACTCGATTACGGTATTCGGCTACCTTCTCGCACCGGCGCCTAAGCTCAGCTTTATTGAACCTGGCATTGAGCTTCCATTTGCCTATTTGTTTTGTCCCCCCAATGGGACCGCCATTTACTATGATCCCGGACCTATTGCATCGATTCATATAGAATGCTGAGAAACCCCTACGGAGGCGAGATACGCGACCGCAATCTCTATACACCTCTCGTTGACGATGCCACTCAGCCATGCTCACACGCGCTTTTGAGAGCATGTCCATAAACGTCTGGGGCCGGTTGACGAGGCTCCACCAAAAGTCATAAATCGCGGGGTCCGCATCGTTGATATATATCTCGTGGGTTTCTTCTAGATACAGCAACGTGAGTGACGCGCCTGCCCCCCCAGCAAAGGGCTCGGCGATTGCTCGATATCCAAGCCCATTTATTCTTCGGATATGGCTTAGCAAGCCCGCCATCGCCGATTTACCGCCGGGATATCTAAGGGGACTAGGGGTTTTCATTCACTTGCATCCCAGAGTCCTGTTCCAGCATCAGCCGAAAAAGGGGTTCCGTGCGCAACCAAAATTGCAAGATATCCCGTTCAGTGGGCAAATCTGATGAATGCACGAACCCATGAAGATCGCTGATCGTAAATGGGGCAGCAGGATTATACGTGATCGCCTTTTCAACTCTAATTGCCTGAGGTCGAGGCAAGCGCTGTTTTGCGATCCGCACAATCTCCCGCTGGAGTTGTTTCATCGTCGGCATGCCGTGGGGAAGATTCACCCCCTTTTGCTTTATCTTTTCAATAATACCAGTAAGTTCGCCAGTGCGCTCAAGGTAGTTGATGACTGATAGCTCGAAGAACACCCGAAGCAAGACTGCACCAGCGTTTGGAAAGTCTTCACGTTTAAGCTTGGTCAACTCGCGGCGGATATCGACGAGTCGGTCATTGCCGAACCTGACTTTGAAATCACGCGGCAAAACTGTCTTAATTTCCTGCTTCGATTTCCGAGGGATCTTCGCAGGCACCTGTTTATGGCCTAACGACACAACAGACTTGCCCTCAATGATATCCGAAGGGATAAATGACCCAGGCTTATTCTCAGGTCGTTCTTTGGGATCCCATGATTCGAAATAAGCTCGGATATTGTCATTAGTGTTCAGCGTCCGCGAAGATTGTATCCCGAGTGCAACGTCGTTTACAAGCTTCTTAAAGCCGCGCACGAACTCACTCTTCGTTGTTGTGCCACGAAGTCCATGTTCAGGGTCGGTTTCAACCTTGAGATAATCGCGTCCCACGGAGGAATCAAAAACACGTTCTAGCGTTGTGAATATTTTGGCTCTGGGGTTATTTAGTTTGGCTTTCACTTCGTCGGGAAGATCTAGTGAACGCGCCATATCCCCGATGGCTCTTGTCTGCATGGCCTGTTGAATGTCTGCCATCGTAAAGCCGAGATTGTTCTGCAGCTCAGCATTGTCATAACCTTCCGCTAGCTTTTGGAGAATAAAGCTTGCTCGATTCTCAGTCTGCCATGCGAGAACGGGAGTACCTATATGCCGGCCCGCAAGCAGACGGTCAGTTGCTTTTCGACTTGGAGCGATAGTGACTGGAACCTTCGCAATCGCTTGTGGGTCAGAGATCCGCCGAGAAAGGCGTTCAACCTGACGCCTTAACGAACCATCCAGTAACCCGGGCTCGCGTAGTGCCTTCAGAGCTGCGAGTCGACGATTGCCCTCAACGACCACGTGCCGACCATTTTCCCTAATCGCTAGAAGCGGCTCATTTGGGAAATAGCCACGAGTGACAATGCTTTCGGCTACCTCTAACGCCTTATCATGCTCGAAGAGATATTGGATGATCTCGCGGGGTGATCGCGATACGGTTTCTCGGCCGAGACGCGGGTTCTTCTCATCCAAATGGAGGTTGGCCACGGAAAGACTCTTGGTTTTCCAACTATCTTTCGCCATGATTGTCCTCTTTTGAGTTGATAGTGGGTAGGACCCACCTTTTCTTTATAATTTACTCTATTCCGACGATGGAAATGGAAGACATATCCAATTTATAGCACATTTAGTTATCTTTAGTAAATCCAATTCCTCAGCTCTCCTGTCCTGGTTCATCGGGAATTGGAGTAACCCTGCTTTTAATTTGTGAGTAGTGAATAGCGACAGCCATCTATTTTGAGGTTGTCCCCTTCCTAGTTGAAATTGAAAAAGCGCTCAACTCGTCCCCCATCCTACGCAACCTTCACTTCCTTGTCAAGATTTTTCGTCGCTCCGTCGCCATAGCTATGGAGCGTCGGCAACAATCATGCTTGGAATGACGGCATCGCATAAAATCCCTTCACTCGCTGCCTGCCTTGTTTAATGCTGTTCACTTCAGCCGGAAAAATTCTCACGCAGCCGCAAAGTTGCAAAAGTCAAAAAAACCAAGAGCCTTGGCGACTTTGAACCTTTGCGTCTTGGCGTGAAACTCCTTATCTTAATCCGAACCTTACTCCAATCGGGGAAACAGGGCCGGTCCTTTGCGGAGGCGGGTGCCGGGGGGGAGCGCGCCCCAGCGGCCGGCCTCTTTCCAGTCCAGGCGCTCGAGGGGTTCCGGGATCCCGAGTTGCTCCCACATCCGGTTGGCGGCATCGGGCATGAAGGGCTGGATGAGGAGCGCGGTCAAGCGGAGGGATTCCGCGATGGAATAGAGCACGGTGCCGAGCCGCTCTTTCTTGGCCGGGTCTTTGGCCAGGGACCAGGGGGCCGAGCTGTCCACGTATTTATTGGTCTTGTTGATCAAGGCCCAGGTCAGTTCCAGGGCGCGGTTGAAGGCAAAGAGGGAAAAGGCCTGGTCCACCTTGGTCAAGGTTTCCTCGGCGAGCTCGCGCAACTCCCGGTCGAGCGGCTCGATCGGCCCGGAGGCCGGCACGATCCCGTCCCGGTATTTGAAGACCATGCCCGCGGTGCGGCTCAAGAGGTTCCCGAGGTCGTTGGCCAGGTCGGAGTTGATCCGCTGCCGGAGCGCCGCCTCGGAGAAGTCGCCGTCCAGGCCGAAGGGGACTTCGCGGAGCAGGAAGTAGCGGAAGGGATCCAGGCCGTAACGGTCAATCACGTCATGGGGGTCCACGAAGTTGCCGAGCGACTTGGACATCTTCTCGCCCTCGTGGGTCCACCAGCCGTGGGCGAAGATGGCTTTGGGCAAGGGCAGCCCGGCCGACATGAGGAAGCAGGGCCAATAGACCGCGTGGTGGCGGAGGATATCCTTGCCGATGAGGTGGACGGCGGAGGGCCAGAAGGTTTGGAAGGGCTCGGCCTTCGGATCGGGATAGCCGAGCGCGGTGATGTAATTGGCGAGCGCGTCGAGCCAGACGTAGATCACGTGCCGGGGGTTGTCCGGCGCCGGGATGCCCCAGGCGAAGCTGATCCGGCTGATGGAGAGGTCGCGGAGCCCGGAGGCGACGAAGCTAATGATCTCGTTGCGCCGGCTTTCGGGCTGGAGGAACTCGGGGTGGTCCTGGAGGTGGCGCAAGAGCCGGTCCTGGTATTTGCTCATCCGGAAGAAATAGCTTTCCTCTTTCACCTTCTCCACCGGCCGGCGGCACATGGGGCACTTGCCGTCTTTTAACTGCAGCTCGGTGTAGTAGGTCTCGTCGGGCACGCAATACCAGTCCTCGTATTGGCCCAGGTAGATGTCGCCGGCCTCGGCCAGGCGGCGAAAGAGCGCGGCCACGCCCTGCTCGTGCCGGGGCTCGGTGGTGCGGATGAAGTCGTCGTAGGAGATGTCCATCTTGGCCCAAAGCTCGCGGAAGGAGGCGGAGTTGCGGTCGGCCATCTCCAGGGGAGTGATACCTTGGGCTTCCGCGGCCCGCTGCATCTTCTGGCCGTGCTCGTCGGTGCCGGTCAGGAAATGCACCTGAAAGCCGCGCAGGCGCCGGTAGCGGGCGAGCACGTCCGCCGCCACCGTGGTGTAGGCGTGGCCGATGTGGGGCACGTCGTTCACGTAGTAAATCGGGGTGGTGACGTAAAAAGTGGAGGTCATGACCGGTTCCGCGGCGGGGTCTTTTCCTCCGGGAGGACGTCGGCGTCATCCCCCGGCTCGACCGGCAAGGGCTCGACCGCCTCCGGGGAGATATTTTTCTGCACTTCCGCGGCCGGGATTTCCACCAACGAGCCTTCCGGGGTTTCCACCACCACGGTCTGCTTGAAGATGTTGAGGTCGGCGACCCGGCACAGGCCGTGCGCGCATTGCACCCGCTTGCCCTTGCGGGGCAAAGAGCGGAGCGCTTCCTGGTAAAGGGGATGCTCGTAGGCCAGGCAGCACATGAGCCGGCCGCACAGCCCGGAGACCTTGGCCGGGTTCATGGCCAGGTTCTGGTCCTTGGCCATGCGCACCGAGACCGGGGCGAACTCGCTCATGAAGGTGGCGCAGCAGACCGGCTCGCCGCAATTGCCGAGCCCGCCCATGATCTTGGCCTCGTCGCGCACCCCGATCTGTTTCATCTCGATCCGGGTGTGGAGGTGGTGGGCGAGGTCTTTGACCAGCTCGCGGAAATCCACCCGCTGCTCGGCGAAGAAGTAGAAGAGGGCCTTGCTGGCGTCGTGGAAGTATTCCACCTGGATCAGCTTCATGGGCAGGCGCCGCTCGCGGATGCGTTCACAGCAAAAGTTGAAGGCATCGGCCTGGCGCTCTTTGTTTTTGCGGTCGCGCTCCAGGTCGTTCCAGTTGGCCTTGCGGATCACCCGCCTGGTCTCGGCCGGCACTTCCCCCACCGGCCGGGCCTCCACCGGGGTCACCACCCGGGCCAGGCCCAGGCCCTTTTCGGTCTCCACGATCACCAGTTCGCCGATCCGGAACATGAGCGGGCCGGCGTCAAAGTAATAGGTTTTGCCCGCGCTCCGATATTTGATCCCCACCAGTTTGCGGGTGGCGGGAGCCGGCTCCGGCGGCTTGGTCTCGGACGGGGGCAGGTTGGGATCAAAAGTGTCGTTCATGGGCTCTCCAGGCTGGCGCCGGGAACTCCCTTGAGCGCCAGGGTCAAGGCCGCCAGGGTCAGGCGGGGGTTGGCGTTTTGCCGGAGCCGCCGGCGGGCGCGCTCGATCCGCTCGAGGCCGGTGAGGATGGCCTCGGGCGAGGTCGCTTCGGCGGCGGCCTGGACCGCGGGGGCCAGGTCGGTGTGAATGGTGGAGGCGATGCCCTCCTTGAAAAGGAGCAGGTCGCGGTAGAGGCTCTGGAACACGTCCATCACTTCTTCCGGGTCTTCGCGCAGCCGGGCCAGCTCTTCGGCATAGTCGAGGATGGCGGTGGCCGCGCCAGCCGGCAGCTTGAGGAAGCGGGAGATGATCTGCCGCCGGCCTTCCAGGAAAAACTCGCGGTCGAGGCTGAGCGCCTTGCCCAGGCTCCCTTCGCTGAGCACGGCCAGCAGCCGCGCCTCCGACCGCTCCACTTTCATCTGCTCCATCACCATCTCCTCCACCACCGCGGTGGGCAGGGGCTGGACCCGCACCACCTGGCAGCGGGAGATGACCGTGGGGAGCAGGCTCTCCAGGCTGAGCGCGGTGAGCACGAGCACGGTGTCCGGCGGCGGCTCTTCCAGGGTCTTGAGTAAAGCGTTCATGGCCGCGGCGTTCATCCGCTCGGCCTCGGCCAGGACCGCGACCTTGGTCCGGCCCTCGAACGGCCGGTAGCGGAGCTGGGCGCAAAGCTCGCGCACCTGGTCCACCTTCAAGGTCTTAGTTTCGGCTTCCACCTCGATCACGTCCGGGTGGTTCAAGTCTCGGATCTTGCGGCAGGAGAGGCAGGCGCCGTCCGGCGGGTAGCCGGGTCGCTCGCAGTTGAGGGCCTGGGCCAGTTCCCGGGCCAAGAGCCTTTTCCCGATGCCGGGCTTGCCCACCAGCAGGTAGGCGTGGGCCAGCCGGCCGTGGCGCAGGGCCTCGCGGAACAACGCCTGGACGGCCTCATGGCCCCGGATCATGGGGCATCCTTTTCTCCGAAGACATCGGCGGAGAAGATTTCGATGGTGGCGTCTTTTTTCCAGGCGTCGGGGGGCAGGCCGGCTTTCAGGCAGGTGTGGGCGAGGAACGTCTCCCGGTCCCAGCCCTGTTCGGTGGCCACCTGGGGCAGGAGCACGCCCCGGTGGAAGCCCTTGGAGATGCAAATGCCGTGCTTGCCGACCTCGATCTCGGCGACGTCCGTGATCCGGCGCAAGGGCGAGAGCACGGAGATTTCAATGTCCAGGTGGGCGATTTCTTCGGGCCGGAGGCGGGGGAAGCGGGGGTCCTGCCAGCCGGCGGCAAAGGCCATGGACTCGATGGTGCGGCAGAGGTGGCCCTCGCCGTGGAAAGTGCCGATGCAGCCCCGGAGCTGGCCCTGCCGGTGCAAGGTGACAAAGGCCCCGCACTGGGCTTTGAGAGCTTCGCGGTCCGGCTCGATCCCGGAGGCTTGGTATTTCCCGTGAAGAGCGCACCGCTCCAGGGTCTGGCGCGCGATCTGGAGCAGGGCCTCTCGATCTTCTGTGCCGAGTTTTAATTCGCCCATGATCCGTCTTTCCGGCCGCGGTTCGACTACGCTCACCACCGGCGGCCTCCCTCCAGAGAGAAAGAGCTTCACGCCGGCAAGGAAACCGGGTCGGCTTAGTTTAGTGGCGGGCCGGGTGGGTCAAGACCAGGTTCCGCTCGATCATCTGGAAGTAAAGAAAAATCAGGATGTCCTCGGTCTCTTTCGGCAACGCCGCGATGAACTCCCTTTTGCCCTCAAAGTCCGGGATGGCTAAAAGCTCGCGGATGGCGCGCTGCACCTCCGAGATCCGATGGTTCTCCAGACCGGTCAAAGCTTCTTTTTGCCGGGCAAAGGCCTCGCGGATACGGTCGTTCCCAAAAAGAAGATGATTCCCCTTGGCGCCCAGGTGAATCAGATATTCGAGCGCCGAGGGGGTAATTGGTTCTTGCTGAAAAGGATCCATAGCCCAATCTCCTAGACCCAACCGGATTCCCTCCCTCTTCTACCTATTATATACCGGTTTTTGGCGAGATTGTCAATCCATTGGACTGCGCCCGGGCCCGCTCGGAAAGGATGCGCTGAGTCTGGGCCACGTCCGGGGCGAGATGGCGGCGCACCAGGACCAGGAGCCCGGCGGCGGGAAGGAAAAAGGAGAAGAGGACGAGGAAGGCATTGGCGTAGGAACCCTGGAGGTGCAGGGCCAGCCCGGTGCAAAGGGGCGCGGCCACGATCCGGGCCAGGGTTTGGAAAAGCCCGTTCAGGCTGATGATGGTGCCGCGGTGCTCGGGGAGGTTCAAGTCGCAGATGGAGGCCATCCAGTTGGGATTGGGTCCGACCATCAAGCCGGCGCCCACCATGACCAGGAGCGAGAAGAGGACCAGCCGGGGAAGGTCCTGGACCGAGAAGGGAAGCCCGAAGCCGGCGAGGAGGAACGGCAGGCTGGCGAGGATGGTCCAGATCATCACCCGCAAGCGGCCGTCGGGCCGGGCCTGGTAAAGGCGGTCGCCCATCCGGCCGAAATAGATTTGCCCGAAGAGCTGGGTGCCGAAGATCAGGCACATGAAAAGAGTGGCGGAGAACTCGTTGAGCCCGTGGTTCCGGATCATGAAGGTGATGAAGAAGGGACCGAGCCCGGCCGGGGGGACGGTGAACACGAAAGCGAAGGCGAGAAAGAGGAGGTTGCTGCGTTTGCGGGCGAGAGAAAGCAGTTGCGCAGGCGAGATGCGATAGGAGTAGGTGAGTTCGCCCTTGGCAAAAGCCTCGGCCAGCGCTTCTTGGGCAGTAGGTCGTAGGTCGCAGGTAGGGAGAAGAAAGGATCATCCGCAGATTACACCGATTCCGCAGATTCCACAGATTTTCAGAAAAGCTCAAAGTGATCAATCTGGAAGGGGGACAGACATTCTTGTCCGTCATCCATTAAATCACTGCTTTCTGTGCACTGTTTACTGTCCACTATCTTCCGTCTGAGGCCTTAACCCTACATACAACATACGATATACTAAATACTTTCTCCTAATCAGACTGCAGAATTTACCCGGAATTAAGTATGGTGTCCCGAATTCGCGAATTCGCTTGCATTAGGCGGACGGGTAGGATAAGGTAGAGAGAGGCGTTTGGAGCAGGATTCAAGAACCGTGGCCAAGAGCTTTCCCAAAAAGGCGATCCGGATTTATGCGGACACCTCCGTGTTTGGAGGCGTGTTTGATCCGGAATTTGCCGCGGCCAGTTCGCTTTTCCTGGATCAAGTGAAGAAGAACCGGTTTCACCTGGTGATTTCTCCGCTGGTCGAGGAAGAAATCTCGGAAGCTCCTCGCCGGGTGCAGGCCCTTTACCAGTCGGTCGCTCCGCTGACCGAGTTGGCCCCGGTGACCGAAGCCGCGGCGCGTTTGCAAACGGCCTATCTGCGGGCCAGGATTGTCTCTCGCAAATGGGCCCGAGACGCCCTGCATGTGGCGATCGCTTCGGCGGCCGGCTGTCAAATCATGGTGAGCTGGAACTTCCGCCATATCGTTCACTATGATAAAATTGCCCTATACAATGCGATCAATATCCGGGAAGGTTATTCCTCAATCGGCATCCACACGCCCCAGGAGGTGATCGAGTATGAAAAAGAAAAAGTTTGATTGTGTGGAGATGATGCATCGGGCGGGTCAAAAGATTGATCAAGAGACCAAGAACTTGACCTTCCAGCAGAAGGTGGCTTACTGGCGCCGCAAAAGTGAGGAAGCGGCGCGCCGGCAGGCGCAGAGAATCAAGGCTCAAAAGCCAAGCCCTGCCGCCTGACCATTGCCACAGGAGCTGGATCAGGTTAAGTTTTAAGGGAAGCTCTGGCCGCGGAATTCATGGGGAATTAAGTATGGTGTCCCCAGAATTCAGAATTCTGAATTCCGGACATCCACAGATTGCGCAGATTTCGCAGATTTTCAGAAAAGCTAAAGCTTATCAATCTGGCAGGGGGACAGGCATTCCTGACCATCAGCCTTTAACCATCCTTGTAGCCCGCCCTTCGCTTCCGGGCGAAGGGTGGGGTCTTCCCGCGAAACCCTAAAGCTGTCCACTGCCTGCCCCGCGCCTCGCGGGGTGCACTGTTTACTGTCCACTATCTTCCGTCTGAGGCCTTAACCCTACATACAACATACGATATACTAAATACTTTCTCCTAATCAGACTGCAAAATTTACCGGGAATTAAGTATGGTGTCCCCAGAATCCGCAGGTAGCCGCGACCGCTCTTCGGTCGCGGGATAGGTATGCAAATATGTAAAGTGTTAAGTAACGATCTGACCCCATCCTACTCTTCTGAGGCAGACTCTTTGTTTATTGGCTCAGATGCTACTTTTAGAAATTCTCCACTAAGGAATCTAGGAAGAATATCGCTGCAGTTTCCTGCTAACTTAATTATACGGGTAGCATCGAAATTCGGAATGCTAGCTTTGAATTTTCTACGAACTCTATCTACCACATTATAATCAGGATCAACAATTAATAGCTTTTGATTAGGAGAGCTCTGCATCGATTTGCTCAACATGCGCGATATATAAATGTCTGCTTCAGCGAATGAAAATCCAACAACTACGATTAGTTGAGCCTTTTCAAAGGATATCGTGGCCTCGCTCATCAATCGGGTTAAAGGAGGTCCCAAATCGAATTTCATTGCAAGTGGAGGAACTTGTAAGCCTCTTCTCTGTCCGCCGCAATCCCTACAGATTCCAATGACAGGATATGGACATCTATCATTTTGAAAAGAATCTACCATTTGTTCTATATTAACAAGCTGAATCTCTTGGCAGGTTTCACAGTAAAACCAGTTTAAACTACCGTGTAACTTAATCAATATAGTTTTATCAGAAATAGGCTGCGGCTTAGAAACATTAGAGAAATCCACTTGATAAAAGAAATCTTTATGTACTTCTCCTAAAGCCAGATCCATACAGCAGTCGTAATTGGTGGTCACAATCGAAGATCTCACATGGGATTTAGCGTACTCTGCAATTGATTTATGTGCATTATTGGGCTTTGCTGGAAGCATAGTACTTGATAGCAGGCCGAAAAGAACTTGCAAAGTATCTTGAAGAAAAGCGACTGATGAAAGTTCTGCACCGGGTTCCCTAAATTTTCTAATCCTCCTCATTTCAAGTCTTTCAGCTTCCCAGGGACGATAGTAACGGGGTTCTTCATAAGGCCCTTCTATATCCTCTCGATACAGCAAAAAATTCATAAGTTTCAGTATCGTCGGATTACGGCTAGAAAAAGTTGCTAATTGAGCAGCCGTTAGCAGATCTTCAATATTATCTATTTTCCGAGAATCGCAGAAGTCAGCCAATCTTGTGACGTCATCTCTATCGAGACGTCGACCGCGTTCGAGTAACTGAGGAAGAAGTTGTTTGACAGTAGGGATGTTTGAAGGATCCGGGTTTGATGCTCCCGCTCCAAGAAGAAAAGACATAGTTGTAGATTTTGGGTCTATATCCTTTATGTTAGAATCTAATGAAACAACTTTATCAAAGAATGAATTGATCTTTTCCCATATTATTGGTGGTTGAATCTTCTTTATGGAGTCTATATTATTTTCGAATATCTCAATCCATCCAGGATGTAGCTCTTCCCTGTCCTCTAGGATGTCATCGTCATCAACTATTTTCAGTAGAATATCAACTATCTCAGGTGAAGAATACCTTCCCTCTTGTATTCTTTCAAGATACCTCAACTGCTGCCTTGATATAATTTTTGTTCCAACTTTCATTTATTTTCTTCTCCTAATTCTAATTCAGGGGACACCATACCTAACTCGCTCGATTGGGGAAATTGGGGAAGTAGTGAACAGTGCACCCCGCTTAAAGGCGGGGCAGGCAGTGCACGGTGGACAGTGAATTTGAAATCTGCGTAATCGGCGGAATCCGCCTTCGCGGAGGACATAGCGCTCCGGCGGAGTCTCTCTGCGGATTTTCCAGGGATCATGAGCCGCTCCGGTTTGAATCTTTTTCTGGCCGTTCCCTCTCAGCTTTCGATCTTCTCAATGAAGGCTTGGGCGGATTTGATCGCGTCCTTGACCACCTTGACATCGTAGAGCAGTCCCCGATAATAGCCGGCGATGTGGAGCAGGTCGTAGAGCTTCTCGAATTCGCGGAGGAGTTTTCCGTTGCGGACGGCCAGGTATTTGCGCAGCGCCTTGCGGTAGGCTTCCACCGACTGGGGCAGTTCCTTCTTGGTCAGGCCCTTCCTCAAGAGACGCTCGTTGATGGCCTCCAGGACCGCCAGGTAAGCCGTGCCCATGGCTTCCCGCACCGGCTTGATCTCGGTATAAGTATCGTCCTCGAGCGGGACGGTTTTCAGGATCGCCTTGGCGTTATTCAGATATTTTAAAGCTTCCTTGGACATGGCTTTCATTCTCGTCCATCCAGGATAGCACCCTTGCCCCGGATTGTCCAGCGTGTTGGAGAAGGAGATGAGAAGCTTTGGGGATCATGAGCCTTTCCTTTTCCTTTTTAAGGATGGGTCAAGGCTAGCAGGTTTTATAAGGGATGTCAAGAAGCTTTTTGCGCCATAAACCCACCCTTCTCGAGGACGCGAAGGGTGGGCTACATGAATCTGCGGAATCTGCGGAAAAGAGGTTTCACGCCAAGTCGCAAAGGAGCAAAGGGAAAAGAGGGAATTTTATCAAGTTCATGTTCACGGGATTCCGAGGCCTAAAGCCCAAAGCCTAATGCCTCAAGCCTTTCTTTTCATTGCAGGCCGCTGTGTCCGAAGCCGCCGGCGCCGCGGCCGCTGGTCGGGAGTTCCGCCACCTCCTCCAACTCCGCCGCCACCAGCCGGGAGATCACCATCTGGGCGATGCGGTCGCCTTTCTTAATGGTGAAAGGCTCCTGGCCCAGGTTGATGACAATGATCTGGAGCTCGCCCCGGTAGTCCGGATCAATGGTGCCCGGGGTGTTGAGCAAGGTGATGCCGTGGCGGAGCGCCAGCCCGGAGCGGGGCCGGATTTGGGCCTCGATCCCGTGGGGCAGGGCCAGGACCAGGCCGGTCGGCACCAGGGCGCGAGCGCCGGGCAAGAGCGTGATCGGCTCTTCATTGGCCGCGGAGATATCCAGGCCGGCCGAGTCCGGGGTCTGCCGGCCGGGCAGGGGCAGGTTGGGGTCGCGGCCGGGCAGGCGCTTGATTTGGATCCGGACCGGCTCAGAACTCGTCGAGGATTTCCTGCTTTTTACGGTCATAATCTTCCTGGGTGATCAAGTCCTGGTCGAGGAGTTTCTTCAGTTCCTGAAGCCGCGCTTCGGCCGAGCGCTGCGCGGGCGGAGGGGATGGGGGAAGGACCGCCGGTTCCTGGGCTTCACCGCCGGCCGGGGCGGCGACCGGCTCCGGGATTTGCGCCAGGGTGTCCAGGGGGATTGCGATCCAGTTCCGGCGCGCGGGCTCGCCTTGGGCATCGAGGTTCGGGGCCGGCCATTGGCCGAGGGGCGGCAACACCAGATCATACATTCCTGAATAGGAGCGGAGGGGATCGAGGCGGCTGAGCATATCGGTCTCTAGGATCTCTTCATAGCCGATGTTGCGGAAGGCGATCTGGAGGCGGCCGTCCTTGACGAACAGCACCCCGTCGTGGACCAGGTATTTGACCAGGAAGCTCGCTTGGGCCAGCCGCCGGGTCGCTTTCCAGGAAAATTCCACCCACTGGGAAGGATCGGCCTTCTTCAGCGCCTGGCTGAGAAAGGGCGCGAGTTGGGCCGCATCCGCTTGCGGGAAAAGCTCGCGCTCCTTGCTTCCCCCTTTGGAGAAGGGCAACAGCCCCGGTTTGACATATTCCAACTCCAACAGGACCCGTTCCAGTTCTTGGGCGGGGATGACGGCCGGATGCTCGAAGGGCCCGCGATCTTTTTTGACTTCCACGAGCTGCACGTAGTTGAAATTGTCGGGTCCCTGGTAAATGGTCTCGGCTTTCGACCCCCAGCGCAGCGCCACCAGCATTCCCGCCAGCATGAGGAACCAGCCGATCCTTTGCCCCCGCGTCTTCATGAGCGCGCCTCCATCTGCTCGCGTTATAGCACGGCGCCGGGCAAAGCTCAAGCTTTTCACCGGGAGGTTGCTTAATCAAGCTCCATCCCATAATATAATTAGTATGCTCGCGAAACGGATCATTCCCTGCCTGGACGTGATGGCCGGGCGAGTGGTGAAGGGCACCCGGTTCATCGCCCTGCGCGACGCCGGGGACCCGGTGGAGTGCGCGAAGGAGTATGACCGCCAGGCCGCGGACGAGCTTTGTTTCCTCGATATCACCGCCAGCCAGGAGGACCGGCCGATCATCCTGGAGGTGGTGGCGCGGACCGCGGAGCAGGTGTTCATGCCCCTGACCGTGGGCGGCGGCGTGCGCACTCTCGACGACATCCGCCGGCTCCTTCAGGCCGGGGCCGACAAGGTAAGCATCAACACCGGGGCGGTGGCGGACCCGGACTTTGTCCGGGCCGCGGCCGAGCGCTTCGGCTCGCAGTGCACGGTGGTGGCGATTGACGCGAAAAGGGTGGACGGGGCGGAGCCGCTCCGCTGGGAGGTCTTCACCCACGGCGGACGCAAGCCCACCGGCATAGACGCGCTGGAATGGGCGCGCCGGATGGAAGCGCTGGGCGCGGGCGAAATCCTGCTCACCAGCATGGACCGGGACGGCACCAAGGACGGGTTTGACCTCGAG